>Ga0247839_1001375_pt1 | contig 40719 bp, 30 predicted proteins | sample LaCruzMarch2015__6_FD_192405 | JGI IMG/M metagenome (GOLD analysis project Ga0247839, IMG submission 192405) | Freshwater microbial communities from meromictic Lake La Cruz, Castile-La Mancha, Spain - LaCruzMarch2015_16m | ecosystem: Environmental > Aquatic > Freshwater > Lake | place: Spain... | reverse complement strand
GCAGATCCTGAGCAGCGTGAAGCAACTCCGGCGCGAGGTCGACGATTATCGCGACCGGCTCGCGTCCGACCTCGCCGCCAACACCGAGCAACAGCGTGTCCTGAACGCGCGGATCAGCGCGATTGAGGCCCGTAATCTCGAACTGAACCTGAAGAGCATCGAGGCCGACAAATTGAACCGTCAGGCCGAGTTGCTGCATCAATCCTTCGCGACCTTCTTCAAGCGCCGGCAGGAGGCGGAAATCAATACCAAGGTCGACTCCGCAATGTCCCGCTTTTATGTCAGTATCCTCAATCGCGCCTATTCGACCGGCCACCCGGTGTTCCCGAATCGTCCGATGCTGCTGGTCGTCGGCGTACTCGCGGGTCTGGTAACGGGTTTCAGTCTCGGTTTCGTACGTGAATTCTTCGATCACAGCTTCAAGAATCCGCGCGATCTGGAGCAGTTTTCCGGCCTGCCGCTGTTATTTTCAATCCCGTTGATCAAAGAATCCTGTACTCCGCTTAGCTCCCGGCCCGAACCGTATCCAAACCCTGGGAACACATCCGGCGACCTGCCCGCGTCGGCTTGGACGGCCGCGAATCCCGGAGCCGGCCAGCACCGTGGCGGATAGCCTCTCCGGTACCCTCACGCGTTACCTGTCGAGCAAGCTCGTCAGCCAGATCTTAGGTGCAGGCGTCGGCTTCCTGCGGCCCCGTCTGTTGTCGCCCGAGTTGTTCGGCCTCTGGACACTGCTCAAGCTGATCCCGCAGTATGCCGCCTACGCGCACCTTGGCATGCGCACAGCATTGCGTGTGTTCTATCCGTGGCACCTCGCCCAGGGCGACCGGGAACAAGCGCAAGCGCTGGTCTCCGGCGGCATCCTCGGGGCCATGTTAATCGATACCGTGCTCGCGTCGGCAATCATCGCCCTGGCCCTGATCGGCAACTGGAGCGACTTGGTCCGCTTCGGCTTACTGGCGATAGCCGCCCTGGTCGTATTGCAAGGCTGGCGCGATTCCATGTTCGCCGCGCTCAAGGCCAGCCATCGCTTCGATGTCATTGCCCGCACCTACTATGTGGAAGCGACGACCTTATTTCTTACGACGCTGATCCTATTGCCGACACTCGGCATGTACGGACTGTTCCTCTCGGTGTTGCTGAGCGAGTTCCTTGTCGCCGTCTATCTCGGTCTGCGCGCTGGTGTCGCACTGCAATGGTCGCGGCGGATTGTCGTGATCATGGGCGGCATGATCCGTCGGGGTTGGCCGATCATGAGCTTGGAACTGGCGATGATGCTGGTGGTCACCACCGACCGCTTCGTCGTGTCAGCCATGCTCGACACCACCGCCCTCGGCTATTACGGGGTCGCGCTGATGATCGTCAGCTTCCTGCGCAATGTACCCGGCACCGCACGCGAGGTGCTGGAGCCGCGCCTGATGGCCGATCTTGCCGAGACCGAGCGTCCGGCACTGTTGCGTCGGCACCTGTTGCAGCCAGCGCTCAATGCCGCGTTCCTGATGCCGCTGATTATCGGTCCGGTCGCGCTCGCCGCACCCTTGATCATCGAATGGCTGTTGCCGGGCTACCAGCCGGCGGCGGCACCGACCCAGGTCCTGGCCTGCGGGGTCTATTTTCTGGCGCTGTCGCTGGTCTTACGCAGCCCGGTTGTCGCCCTCGGTCGGCAACGCCGGGCCGCCGCGCTGATGCCGCTCATCGTGCTCGCCAACGTTCTGACTGCCTGGGTCGCCCTGCGACTGGGCGCGGGGCTGGCGGGTGTCGCCGCCGCCAGTGGGGTCGCTTTCTTCCTGCTGTTTCTCACCCTCTGGCGGCTACTGCGCCCGGAACTGGCCGCCACCCCGCGTGAGGAGCGCCGTCAACTCATCTGGATCTGGCCCCTGTTCCTGCTGACCGCACTGCTGATCTGGCAATTGCCGGCGTTGATCACGGATGCCGGCCTGCTCGGAACCGGCCTGCGTATGTTCGTCTTCATCGCCAGCTTCCTGTTGTTACATTGGCTCGCCCAGGGTCGCTTGAATCTGCTGAGTCCATTACCGATCGAGGTGCTCGAAAACCTGTTTCGTGCACTCCAGGTCGGACGCAGAAACAAGGCACATCAATCAAGTCGCCTCCTGGCAGATAAACATAAATCGCTTTAGTCTCAGGTGTCACGGGAGTTGTCGTTCACGCCAGAGGTTCAGGGAGTTCCCGCCGTGCAAGCGGTCGATCATCGATAGCAGGGTGAGCAGCAGCAATACTTGCCGCTTCGGGCGTTGAGTAATACCCTGAACGACGTGCCGACACGCGGCAACATCCACACCCGCCGCCGCACTCGGTACCGTACCGATTTGATACTCAAGCAGCTGTGCCACCTCATCCGTCGCGGCAAAGCCGGGGGTGCGGATCAGCGCACGCTGCACGCGCCGCGCCAGTCCCGGCCAGGAGTGTGCCGCTGCCTTGAAACGATGGTGAAACGTGAAGCCGAGAGAACCGATGGCGCCGTGCGACCCCGCCTTCTCCAGTGTGGCAAGATCTTGACTCAGCACCGCAAGGAATTCACGGTAGAGTCGATAGTTTTTCTTCAGATGAGCCGGACAGTCCATCGCATCGCGAAAGAATGACAGCGAAAAGAACGGCGCCACGCTCCAGAAATAGTGTCGGTTACGGTCCTCGCCCTCGAACAGCCAGCGCATCGTCCGCTCATAGATCAGAAAATGAACATACTTGTCAACACCATCCGCTTCCGGGTAACCCGAGAAGCGATCCATCAATGAGGAACGCAGCTCACTCACACTGATTCCCGTAATCGCCGCCGCTTCAGTGAGCGTGAAGACACCGCGGCGATCAAGGGTGAAATCACACATCGCCTCGCTATCCGCTAGACGTCGGTTCGGACGAAGTTCGGGAAGCGCCTTGTCTCCCCCGTCACCGGTGAAATAAACAACCTCGCTGCCGCAGCGTCGACGGATATCTGTGAAGAATGGGAGGTGGAACGCCATACCGAGTTCGTTCAGCCCCTGCTTGATCTCCAGCAAAGCCGAATAGTCAGCGCCGCGGCAGGGCGGCACTTCGAACGCGCGCCACGGGCGCCCCAACCGTCGTGCCACGTCCTGTGCGATCCGGATTTCCTCCGTGGAATACCAACCGGGTCGCGCCATCGTCACCGCGTCGAACGCATCTTCTGCACCGGCAAGCCCAGCCGCTACGGCACGCGAATCCAAGCCGCCGCTTAGCGCGACGACATGAGGTCCCGGAAGCTGACCGCGCGCGGTACAGGATTTCCGGAATAAAAGCGCCAGGTGACTCGCCTGCTCACGCAGATCGCCGGCGGCTGTCGCCTTGGCGCTGAAATCGAAGCGGTGCAATTGTGTCAGGTGACTGCTTGCGTTGCGGCCGATCCGCAGCAACGTTGCCGACGGCAGCACCCGTATCTTATCCCAGAGGGTCTGCTCCCCCAGGCAATGACCGAAAACAAGGAACTGTGCGGCACCCACCGCATTCATCCCATGGTGCCCACACCACGCGACCGCGACACCAATATTGCGCGTCACGGTGAAACCTCGGTCTGATCGACCCAAGTAGATGGGCAAACGACCAAAGACATCGTTCAAAACGTACCAATCGCCGCTTGCCTTATGCAGGATGACGAACACAAAGTCACCATCGTGCGCGAGCAGCCCATCGGTCACCGCGGCGCAATCATTGCTGACGATGGCTTCGGCCAAGGTGAACGCCGTCCGTACTAAGAGGTCTTCACCCAGCCCATAAATCCGACCTTCGCAGCAGATGACAAAACGTTCGTCCCGCCACACCCTGACCGGGTAGTGTGGATAAGCGGTCATTGTGAGCAGGGCCGCATTGTCCTCGGCAATGACTTCGGTCGATTGTTCTACCGGCGCTTCAATCCCGGCAATGCGGTCGCACGCGTCGGGCACCGCAGACGCATGGGGTGACTGGACAATCAGGTTAAAACCGGGCATTTCACATGATTCCGCGGTGAACATCCACCGCCGAGCAACACAAAGCCCGCGGCGCGACGTCGAAAGGCCCCACTTGCTATCACGCGCCGTGGGTCAAGGGAGGATACGCAAATTTCGCGGGCGCGGTAAACGCCCATGGGTCCAATCCGTATAGCCGACATTCTTCCCTGGCCGACTCGGCAGGGGTGCCGGAAACGCGGTGCCATAGTAATAATTCACGAGATGCGGCTGCCAGGTATCGTCACCCTCAGCCGGGTAGTTCGCCTGCGTATGCAGCCATTCAAAGGCCCGCAGCAGCGCCTTATCCTGCCATCCGAACACATCGTATCCGGCACGCTCCAGCATCACAGCCTGAGCGAGCGCGCCCTGCAGCGTCGAGTACACATAGTTTTCATGGGGCGGGGGCCAGGTGAATACGCAGCAGCGCCGCATTCCCTCAGGAATGACACCGTCGATATTATGGCCGTCCCGTGCTGAACCGAACGGGTTGACACCGACTGGATTCGCGGGATCCGCCTGCCAGTCGAGTTCGCCGTAACTGAAATCCGCGTAGGCGGTACGGTCGCCAAGCCAGCCCCGAAAGATCCTCGCAATCTCGGCCAACTCCTCTTGATTGCCGAGATAGGCCGCAACGGCTAGCCGACTGGCGCCGGCAAAGGTTCCCCAGCCATTTGGCCTGATGGCGTGGGTCTGGCGCAGCGTTCGACCCTCGCTCATCGGCTTCTCCACGACCTTCCCGAGCCAAGCGCGAAACACGGCATCCTGCTCCAGTGGCAGACCCACCAGGTCGGCGGCCAGGACATAGGCCATCAATTCACGGCCGAGCGCGAGGCTGCTGCCGCCGTCCTCGGTACCAATAGCGGCCATGCAAGCCGCAACCACCGCGTCCCGATAGATCGATGCCCCCGTACGCACATAGACCAGGGCCCGCGCCAAGACCAAGACGTTCGTTGGATCCTCCTGATTCGAGAGATTCGGGACAGCCATCGGCTGGTCAGCAGCGGCTTTCAGCGCATCCCAAGCGACGCCCGTGGTCGGCAGGGCACCCAACCGCTGACGATCGATCCAGATTCCGTTGGCGAGCATTTGCATGTCCGGCGGTGCGGCCCGCGTATCTATCGGCGCAATGAACAACAAGACCAGCATCGTGGACGCAAGCGAAGCGAAAACGCGGAACATTGCAGACTCCTCGGGGTTGCCGCGAATTTACCGGACACCAGCCTCTGGAGGCTGACCAAGATAGGGCTCGAACAGGACCGCTAATTGCCGAACATTCATCGCAGTATCAAAATCCCGCAGCACGCGCTCGCGCCCGGCCGAGCCCAAGGCCATCCGCAGCGCGGGACTCGCCGCCAGACGGGCAAAAGCACTGGCGATTTCCTCCGGTTGACCCGGTTGCGTAAGCAGGCCGCTCACACCATCCACGACCAACTCCGGAATACCCGACAGGCGACTGCTGACCACCGGCAGACCGCAACTCATCGCCTCCATCAGCGTGACCGGAATACCCTCACGGTTTCCGCGGGGTGCCAGGACACTGGTCAGTGCGACGACGTCGGTCTGTTGAAGCAATTGTTGCAGCACGGCTTCCTGCCGTAAAGGCCCCAGCAACCGAACCTGATCACTCAGACCGAGCGTGCGTATCTGGCGCTCCAGTTGCACCCGTAACGGCCCATCGCCGACCAGTCGACAGCGAAACCCAACACCCCGATCCCGGAGCAGTGCGCAGGCATCGATCAGGTGACGATGACCCTTGACGTCCCGCAGAGCGGCAACGCACAGGATGCGCAATCCCCCGCCATCCGTCTGCAACCCCGCCGGGTTCGGACTAAACAGGCGGGTGTCGACACCGCAATGGACGACCTTGATCTTATCCTTGAAGGAGCGTCCAAGCCGTTGTTCGATAAAGCGGCGGTTGTATTCCGAGATGCTGACCACAAAACGCGCATCATCGATCTTTTTCTCCAACATGGTTTGATCGACATGCAGATCGGAGCCATGGGCCGTGAAGCTGTAGCCGATGCCGGTGAGCCGGTAGACGATCCATGCCGCAAGCGCCGGGTGGCTGGCGAAATGGGCGTGCAGATGACGCACCTGATCCTGTTCCAGCCGGCGCGCCAAGTGGACGGACTTGGGCCAGATACCGAGCGCACCGATAAAGAAATTCCGGCTCGGGCGGGTGCCGCGAATCATTTCCGCGAAGGTGCTCCAGTAGCGTCCCGGCCGGCTGATGGCACTGCTGAGATTCGACCACAACACCGCCACCGACAGGAATGGCAGCCATTCCACCAGCGGCATGACCCGCTCGACATCCGCGTGCTGCACCCGCGTGCGCTCGCGCAACAACGGCCAGATCCGAACACGATAGCCCAACTCCAGCAGCGCCACAATTTCCGACAGAATGAAGGTCTCGGTGAGCCTGGGAAAGCGGGACATCGTGTAGGCCATCGCGGGGGCAGACTGATCGACCTCGCCCTTGATCGGGTCCCACCGCACCACGGTACGCCCACGTACAAAATCCCACAGCCCGAGCCCGGTGCCGTAATTGCCCAGAACGAAATACCAGGCCGTGCGACTGACCGTTCCGAACCGACCGCGCAGCGCCGGCACCGCCGCGCCGATCACCGCCAGACCACCGACGCCGAGTTGCAGCATGAGCAGCCACATCCAAGGTGCTGACTCCAAGGCCAGCAGGCTCGTGCTCAGCAGCAGGAGCACCAGAAAAACGGGCAACAAGCGACGCAGCACCTTGTTGATGGCGAGCGCGAGCGCGAAGACCCCGAACCGCAGCGGATTGAGTAATTGGCGATGCATGAAAAGCCCGCGCAAAGAGCGGCACACCACCCGCCGCCGCCGCGAGACTTCGTGTTCAGCCGAGCGCGCCGGCACCCGCACCGCGGCAACGGCCTGCGGCTCGAAAACAAAGCGCCAGCCTGCGGCGATGACCTGCAAGGCGGCGTAAAGATCATCCGTCACACCATCGACGATGGGACCCGCAACCCTGGCGCGCAGCGCATAGAGCTTGCCATCGTTGCTCGTCACACTCCCGACCCGGGTCTCCAGTAACTTGATGCGGCTGTCCCAGTCGATATAACGCACCTGCGCATCCCGCAGGGCCTGTTGCTCGCGCTGCAAGACCCGTTGCCCGCACACGCCCCCGATCGTCTCGTCACCGAAATGCGCAAGCAGCGCGCGCAACGCGGTTGGCACCAGTTGGGCATCGACATCGCTGAATACCAGAATTTCGCCGCTCGCCAGCGCCATGGCCTGATTGAGCGCATAGGCTTTCCCGTGATGCGCGCCGAGTACGCAAGCATGGATCCGTGGTTCTTCGCAATGGTGCAGGATTGCTTCGGTTCCATCCGTTGAACCATCGGAGACGATCACCATGTCGATACGATCAGCGGGATAGTCCAGCGCGAACGTATTTGCAATCTTTTCCTGAAGAAGCACTCCGGGATTGCGACATGCGACGATCAGCGTCACCCGCGGCGTCCAGGTCCTGTCCAGACGGTATGGACGCGCGCGCATCCTGGCCGCCAAGAGCACCAGCAGCGGATACCCCGCCAGCGGCAGCGCGATACCACACAAACTCGCCGCGAATACGAAAAGCATTACCGCGTCCATCAACGCTCCTCCCTAAGAGGCGGCCAGTAATCAAACCCGGTGGTTGCCGGCCCGGCGCCCACAGGAGCCTTTTCCACCGCGACGGTGTCGGCGACACGCAGCCATACCTGCGACAGGCCGATGGATAAGAGCATGAATTTCTGGAACACGTCGCTGAACATGGTCAGGTAAAGCAGCAGGACGCATAATGCGACCAGATAGTGCAGCACCTGATCGGCATGGTAGCCGTCGTCACACTTGAGAAACAACCGGCGGGCACGCAACAGATTGCGCATTGCTGTCAGCAGGAGCGCGATAAAAAAGAAGAAACCCAGCAACCCCGTCCCGACCAGTACCTCTAAATAGGTGTTATGGGCAAAGCGTCGATTGGTCGAGCCTTTCTTATCGTAGCGCTGAGCCCAGTCGGACGTTGTATAGAGATCACGAAAGGTACCAGGTCCATGGCCGAGAATCGGACGATCGACAATCGCATCACGCGCCACGATCAGATAAGAACCACGGCGGTTGAGCGAGCGGTCCTGCTTGGAAGATACCAGCGTCGCCTGGCGCTCCCAGAACGACTGGGGAACCATCGCCGCCCCGACCAGCATGACCGCCGCGGCCCCAGCGAACAAGAGCCCCAACTGCCGTGAGGTCAGTCCTTTGACATTGATAAAAGACAAGATCGCCAGCGTCAGCCCCATGACGATCGCACCGCTGCGCGAAAATGTTCCGACCATCGCCACAATGTTGATGAGGAGCATGGCCAACGCCAGGAGTTTAACCAGTCGATGCCGTGCATGTGTCAGCCAGAAGACCACAAAAGGCAGGCCAAAAATGATCTGCATCGCAAGCGCATTGGGGTCGGCGGTTCCCCCTGTACTACGGCTGAATGTATCGCCTTCCGAGAACACTGCGACATGAAACAGGGTTCCGACGACTGCAGACAGGGAGCCGATCGATACCGACGCCGCGATCACGGCGGGGATGTGCCGCGTCACACCGGTCTTGTCGGTCAGCGAAATGGTCAGCGCAAAAAAAACGATGGCGACTAGCGTCAGCACGACCTGCTCCGCCGCGTTGCTCTTGTAGTCGGAAAAGAAGGTAGAGAGCAGACTGATCGCCAGGAACAACAGGAACCAGGGCCACAGGTTGGAGCGGAAGCGCGCCATCAGCGTGCGATCGGACAACAGGCGAAGCGCCAGCACCAGCAGCAACACCAAGGCCAGTAGCCAATGAATCTTGATCTTCTCGAGCGGCCCGCCAAGATCGCGAAAGTTGCCGAACGGAATCAGAAAAATGATCGCGTACAGGCCGAGTTCCGGACGGCGGCCGATGAGGAACAGAAACAGCAGCCCCAGACCGGGAGCTAACGCCAGATAGGGATAGTCGGTCAACAGCGGCATCACACTGGCCAGAATCACCAGAACTGCCGCCAGTTGCCATAGCAAATTACCTGGCCGTGAGGCTATCATGCGTACTGACCCCGTGAAGACAACAAGCTGGCTAAGGCACATCGCGTCCGTGATCGCCAATGCCGAGGCAACCGGCAGCCGACCAAATCATGCTCAGCACCAGCGTCGTTATTCCGACTTATCATCGCCCCGCCGAACTTGAAATCGCGTTGCGGTCGATCTTGACACAAACCCGGCTGCCGGACGAGTTGATCATCGTTGACGACGGCGATCTGGCTGAAGTGCCCTTGCTCGATCCGCTGCAGCGCGCCGGCGTCCGCTGCCGACTGGTGCGTAAGGAGCGCCCTGGACTGACCGAATCGCGCAATCTGGCCGTCTCCATCGCCGACGGTGACCTGATCTTCTTCTTCGACGACGATGTCGAACTCTTTCCGGATTATCTGGACGAGGTCGTCCGCGTCTATGCCCAGGATCGGATCGGGCGTATCGGCGGCGTTGGCGGAGTCATCGTCAATCAGAAGCCGTCAAACACCAAACGTCGTCTACGGCAAATCCTGGATCGGCTGTTCCTGGTCTCGGGAAATACCGAGGGCAAGGTGCTGATCTCCGGTTTCTGCGTTGATTACGGCCACACCGGGCAGATCCCCGATGCCGACCGCGATGTCGACTTCCTGGCCGGAGCCGCCTGCTCCTATCGTCGCAGTGTTTTCGACAGCTTGCGTTTCACGCCCGGTTATCGCGATGCCGCCTTCGGTGAGGACAAAGACTTTTCCTACCGGGTCGCGAAACGTTGGCGCCTGGTGCTGGCCGCGAGAGCCAGGCTCGCTCATTTTGAATCGCCGACGATGCGCCCGGAGCCGGTTGCCCGCGGGCGCAAATTTATCACCGGCCGGTATCTGTTCTTCCGCGACCTGGTGCATCACACCTGGTGGGACTGGGTGCTGTTCTGGTATGCCTGCTGCGGCTACCTGATCATTCGGCTGCTGATCCTGGCCGCGTCATGGCGCCGCAACGACTGGGACCGCATTCGCGGCGTCGTCCACGGCATCGGCGACATCCTGACCGGACGCCTCCCGCGGCGGGCGCCAAGCGCCTGAGCCGGAGCGATTTCGATCATCGCGATGCGTGCCACGCCACGGCGGCCGACAAGCTGCGACCGGCCCGCGCTCCGTTGGGGGCTGGTGCTGTTCGTCCTGCTGTCGAGCCCGAATCTGATCCTGACCTTGAGCGGCGGCGAGAAATCCATCCTCTCGCTTCCGGGTCTGTCGTTCTTCGTCCTGTCTTCAGGACTTGCCGTGCTGCTGGTCGGCCTGTTTCGCCGGCCATGGGTCCTGGTCTTGGCGTGTCTGCCGCTGTTCGCGGTCCTGCCGCTGGAGATCTATTTCATTCGGACCTACCAGTCCCCGTCGACAGTCAACATCATCGCCAGCGCCTTCACCGGCGATCGACATGAGGCCCTACAGTACCTCGGCAGGCAACTCGTCCCGGCGATCCTCGTCATCACAACACTGCTGACGCTCTGGTTCTTGGGTCTGCGCGCCCTCCACCAGAGCCACTGCGCACTGGCACCGCGACTGCGTTTCTCCCTGGTTGCCGTCGGCTGTCTTTCTATCATCGTCATTTTCGGGAAAAATCTTGCCAAGACCGATCTGGACCTTGACGCCTCGCTCGCACAGACCGGCATCAATATCGAACGGACCTTTCCGGTCGGCTTTCTCTTGCGCATTTGGCGTGTCCACGAGGAGCATCAACGTCTCCGACACATCGCGGAGCGGATCGCCGGGTTTCGCTTCGACGCCCGCCGCAGCGGGCAGACCGATGAGGCCGGACTGAATCTGGTCCTGGTCATCGGCGAAGCCTTGCGCCAGTCGTCCTGGTCCCTGGGCGGATATGCCAGGGAGACGGCACCGCGGCTTGGGCGCGAGCCCGGCCTCGTCAACTATACCGACGCCACGGCCGCCGCCTGCCTCACGCGCACCGCGGTGCCGCTGATGATCTCTCGCGCAACGGCGACAGACCCCGATCGTCATCTTGAAGAAAAGACCCTGTTGGGCCTGTTCTCCGAGGCCGGCTACCGGACCTGGTGGCTGTCGAACCAATTCCGGATCGGCATCAACAACACCACTATCTCGGCCCATGCCGTCGAGGCCGATGAGGTCACTTTTTTTAACGACTCGGAGTTGGAGCAGACCCCCTTTGACGACGTGCTCCTTGCCCCCTTGGCACGAGCGCTGACCGAACCGGGACCAACGCATCGTTTCCTGATCCTGCACACCATGGGAAACCACTGGGACTACGGGTATCGTTACCCCGATGCGTTCGACCACTGGCGACCGTCACTGCGCGGTCTGACCAACTATCATATCGGCGCTCCCGGCATCAAGGCGAACATGATCAATGCGTACGACAACGCAACCCGATTCACCGACCATGTTCTTGCCGAGATCATCGCGCTGCTGAAGGCCACGCGCCGCCCTGGCGTCCTGGTGTTCATGCCCGACCATGGCGAGAATCTGTTCGACGACGCCCGAGGCTTCACCGGACATGCACACGACAGCGCCTGGGAGTTACAGGTTCCACTCGTCTTCTGGGCCACGGACGCCTATCGCGCTCTGTACCCGAACGCCTGGCAGCAGGTGATCGCTCACCGCGATGCCCCGGTCAGCGCCGACAATCTGTTTTATTCGGTGGCCGAACTCGCGCATATCGTGTTCCGCGGTCAGCAGCCGGCGCTCAGTGTCGCCAGCAGCACGTTCCAGCCCGCACCACGCCGCTTTTTGTCGATCACCGGAGCCGCGCTGAGCACCGAAGCGGTACTGCGGCGAAACCGGTCGCCGTTGGTTCCAAAGCGCCAATGAATCGCTTGCTTCCCGGTCTGGGCGACCGACAGCCTGAGATCCCGGCATTCGGATCCGCAGCATCTTCGACCGCGGCCGCCCGCAAATTATTTCAAACGACTATACTGAATCAACATTCGCGACAGTTTCGCCGCGGCATGGAACACCGGCCCTGCCAGGCCGGGGTGCGGAGGTAACAAGCGAGTGCCTCATGGGACCTTGACGCAGTGATCGTGGCTGAATAAATCTATGATTCATATTGAAACGAAGCTTCGGCAAGCGCTTGAACAGATCGCCGAGGTCAAACGAATATTGTGCGCGATCGAGTTTGCTTTACAGAAACAAGAATGCGCAACGCTGTTGATCACCAGTGCCGTGCAGGGTGAAGGAAAGAGCTTGATCGCAGCGGCGCTCGCCGCCACTGCCGCACAGCATGGTAACTATCGCGTGGCAGCACTGGATTTCAATTGGTACCGCCCGGCGCTGCATCGCTGCTTTGATCGTGCACTCCCACACTCACTGAAGGCGCTGTACAGCGCGCCGCTAAGCGAACTCGTTATTTCCTTCGGGCCGAATACGCCGGATCTTCTGACCGCTCCGGAGGATTACGCTGATCAATCCGCCTTGACTGACCAGGCATTTCCGACAATCACTCGACTGATTGGCCAGGCTCAAGACAGCTACAATCTCATCGTCATCGACAGCGCGGCGGTTTTTCCGACAAACAGAATGATGATCGACCCCGTGATGCTCTCCGGTATCGCCACGGGTGTCGTGATGGTCGTGCTATCCGCGGTAACACCGAAGCAGCATGTCAGAAAGGCCCAAAAAATCATGGAAGCCGCTGGCGCGAATATGCTTGGGGTCGTCACCAATCAGCGGATGATATCAGGAAGAAAATAGCACAGGACAACCGCATAGCCAGTCGATCAACAAGCGACAGCGATGAAAAAGGGTAATCGTGCCGGAACATCAGAGTACATCGACCTTTTCAGAAACAACCAGGAATCAACATGGGATTCTACCTGAGACGCTATGGCAACGCACTGCGCGCGTATAAGCCATGGATGTTACTGACCGTGCTTGCGGTTATCCTTTACCTGGGTATTGCCGCACTGACCGATATCACCTATTCCGTGTATCAGGATTTTGAGCCCCACTCGGGAGATATCCCGGTCGCCGCGTCAATGAGCCCAGTCGACACCATCACTATCAACGCCGTCGCGGCGGACCCGGACCTGCTGTTTCTGGAAAACTTCGCGCTGACAACACTACAGAACAAGCTGGAACTGGTGGCAACTCCGCACAGTGGTGCGGACAACAACGCGCTGCGCCGACTCGTGCACACCGCCCTGACCTTATCCGCAACACCTGAGTCCGGATTACGGTTAAGCTATACGGGGAAGGATCTTGCGCTCGGCAGGATACTGGTCGGGTTCTATACTGACAGGCTCTTGAGGCGAATCGACGATGGGTTCGCGCGTGCGCAATCACAACGCGTTCAAACGCCGGGGCCATTCCGCACGGCCGGCGACCTGCTGGTGGTTGCCAAGCGATCCGTCTGGAGCGCCGATCGACTGCGGCCGGCGCTGTTCGTGCTGCTGCTGTCATTCTTGGGCATGGTGGTACTGATCGGACTTTTCGAACTGGCAGACCCGTCATTCAAGTCCGAACGGCAAATCGCACGTTATCTTGGGTTACCGGTGCTTGGTGCGATTCCGGATGCGGAACCGCTGGTGCGGACTCTACCGGATCGGCGGAATGACACGTGAGTTGGCCAAGGTGGCCGTCGACCTCCAAGCCATCATCAAGGTTAAAGGCTCTCTGATGAAAAGCGGTATCGAATCCTATGCATGGGCAGGCGTGTTGGTCCTGCTGGCGGTCATGACTGCACCGGCCGGTGCCGCTCAGTATACTCTGGGCTGGGACCCGGTTGACGATGCGCGTATCACGGGCTATACGATTCATCGTGGCGAGCGATCCCGCGATTACGATCACACGGTCGCGGTCGGCAATCAAACGACGTTCACCCTCACTGACCTCGATCCTGATCGTATTTATTATTTTGCTGTAACGGCAAACAGCGACAATGGCGACGCCTCGGATTTTTCCGACGAAGTCACGTCCGGACAGTTCAGATATGTCCTCGGGATGGGTGCCGATCCGGCGAACAGCGGCCAACTTGAAATCGTCAATATGAATCGGACATTGGAGCAACGTGTCGCGTCCGGATGGTCGGCATACAATGCTTTGAGTGGTGAAACCCGCGTTGCCACCGGCGACATCGATGGCGACGGAAAGGATGAGGTCGTCATCGGTTTTGCTCCGGTCAGTCAATCGGGCATACCGGGCGGCCGCTTTCAGATTCTTGATGACGACTTCTCCCACTTGCTCTGGGGTCAGGTCGACTGGCCGGACTACAACGCCGCGAGCGGCGAAACGCGTCCCGCGGTCGGTGATATCGATGGCGATGGGAAAGACGAGATCATCATCGGGCTCGGGCAAGGTGGAGATGGCAAGATGGCGATCTTTCGTCTGACGGATCGCGCGCTCTCGCCAATCGGCTGGGCCGACATCAACTGGCCGGACTACGGCCAGGCGAACGGTGAAACCTGGCCGGCTCTGGGCGATATCGATGGTGACGGAAGGGATGAACTGGTGATTGGTTTGGGCAGTGGCGGCTTCGGAATCTTTCTGGTCAAGAACGGCTTTGACGCGGCGCGTCTTACGGCTGGAGTCGATCCGTGGCGCGACGAGGTTCAGGGAAACCTGTCATGGGCCGAATACTCGGCTCAGGTGGGTGAAACACGGCCTGCTCTTGGTGATCTCAACGGCGATGGCAATCAGGAGATCGTTATCGGTCTTGGACCAGGCGGCGGAGGCACGATCGAGGTTTTTGATTATGTTCAGTCCGCGGTTGTGCACATGGCATCGGCCGGCGTCCATTGGCCCGATTACAACATCCTGAATGGTGAGACCCGCCCGGTGGTCGGAGACATCGACGGCGATCAGCGCGGAGAGATTCTCGTTGGCCTTGGCGACGGCGGCGGCGGCTATGTCGATCTGTTGGATGATGCGCAGACGCAATTTCTCAATCTCGACAGTTTACGGTCAGGCACGGCCGCCTATCAGGCCGCCAATGGCGGATTCTGGCCGGCCGTCAAACGCGAGCGCAACGCACCGCCCGCGGCGCCTGTCACCTATCTGCTCAGCGTGCTTAAAAATGGCACCGGCAGCGGAATTGTCGGTGGCGGCGGTCGTTATCCTGTCGGCACTCACGTGACACCGACCGCGGCCGCCGGGGACGACTCAAGCTTTGACGGCTGGAGTCCCGGCAGTTGTGGTACGTCGTTCGCGCTCGGCGCTGACGCGACCTGCACCGCGGCCTTCACGTTGCTCCCCAAACACACACTCACCGTCACCCGTAGCGGAAGCGGTGCCGTGACCAGCACCCCATTTGGAATCGACTGCGGGAGTGATTGCTCGGAAGCTTATGTCAGCGGCACCGCGGTCACCTTGATCCCTGTCCCGGCCGGCACCTATCGGTTTTCCGGCTGGAGCGATGCCTGCACCGGGGCTGGACCCTGTGTGGTCGCGATGAGCGCGGCGAAGAGCGTCAGAGCGACCTTCACGGCGCTGCCGAAATACACACTCACGGTCAAGCGTAGCGGCAGCGGTACGGTGACAAGTGAGCCGGCAGGGATCGCCTGCGGCAGCGATTGCAAGGAGGTTTATATCAGCGGCTCCGCAGTCGCATTGACCCCCACACCGGCGACCGGGTACCTGTTTTCGCACTGGAGCGGCGTCTGCACCGGGACGGGCCCCTGTACCTTGATCCTGTCGGGAAACAAGACGGCGACCGCCTACTTCATTCGCAAATAGGACTACTGACACGCGCTCGCCCCAGCAACGACCGCGCCTGACGAACACCCGCCGGCCTGGGTGTGCTAGGGTTATTCTCGCTTAGCCCCACAACGCTGCGGATACCTGACCCGGAGGCCCCATGCTGACACTGCGAATCAATGGCACCGAGCACCAACTGGACCTGGACCCGGCGATGCCGCTGTTGTGGGCGATCCGCGAGCATGTCGGTCTGACTGGAACCAAGTACGGCTGCGGCATGGCCCAGTGCGGAGCCTGTACCGTGTTTCTGAACGGGGCGCCGGTGCGCTCCTGCTCTACCCCGGTGTCGGTCGCTGCCGGAGGGGAGGTCGTGACGATCGAAGGACTGGTCCAGGGGCTTGGCGCCGGCGCCCTCGGCAAGGTCGGCCAGGCGGTGCGCACCGCGTGGCTGGAGTTGGACGTGGTGCAGTGCGGATTCTGTCAGTCCGGCCAGATCCTCGCCGCCACCGCCCTGCTCTCCGAGAATCCTGACCCGACCGACGCGCAGATCGACGCGGCCATGTCCGGCAACCTCTGCCGCTGTGCCACCTATGCCCGCATCCGCGGCGCCATCCGGCGCGCCGCCGACGCCTTGGTTTAAGGGGAAGAGCGACAATGAAAACCACCCACCACCAGATCGCAACCATCGCCCCCGACACCATCCGGAACGCGGGGCGCCGCACCTTCTTGGAGGCCGGAATCGCGGCCGGCGCCGGGTTGCTGCTGGGACTGCGCATCGGCCCGGCCCCCGCGACCGACACTGACCACGCCGGGGCGGCTCCGGCCGCGGCGGCAACCTTTGCGCCCAACGCCTTCCTGCGCATCGGCACGGATGACACCGTGACCGTCATCGTCAAACACCTGGAGATGGGTCAGGGCACCTTTACCGGACTGCCGACCCTGGTGGCCGAGGAACTGGACGCGGCCTGGGACCAAATCCGGGCGGAGGGCGCCCCGGCCGACGCGGCGCGCTACAACAATCTCTTCTGGGGCAGCGCCCAGGGGACCGGCGGCAGTACCGCCCTCGCCAATTCGTACGAGCAACTGCGCAAGGCCGGTGCTGCCGCACGCCAGATGCTGGTCGCTGCGGCGGCGCAACGCTGGCAGGTCCCGGCCGCCGAGATCCAGGTCAAGGACGGTGTGGTCAGCCATCATGCTGGCCGCAGTGCGCGCTTCGGCGAATTGGCAGAGGCGGCGGCCAGACTGACGGTTCCCGCGCAGATCCGGCTCAAGGACCCGGCGCAGTTCAAGCTCATCGGCAAACCGGGGCTGCACCGCACGGACGGGCCGTCCAAGACGGACGGCAGCGCCCTGTTCACCCAGGATGTGCGCCTGCCCGGTCTGCTGACCGCGCTGGTGGTGCACCCGCCCCGCTTCGGCGCCCGCGTCAAGCGCATCCATGATACGGAAGCCCGCGCCATTCCGGGAGTGCAGCGGATCGCCGAGATCCCGAGCGGGGTGGCGATCATCGCCCACGATTTCTGGACCGCCCGGCGCGCCCAGGACGCCCTGCGGGTGGATTGGGACGAAACAGACGCCATGACCGAGGGCACCGCCGAGATCCTGGCACGTTATCGGGAACTGGCCAAGTCCCCCGGCGCCATCGCCCGCCAGGACGGTGATGTGGACGCCGCGCTCGCCGGTGCGGCCCAGGTCATTGAGGCCGAGTACAGCGTTCCCTATCTGGCCCATGCCGCCATGGAGCCGATGAACTGCGTCATCGAGCCCACGGAGCACGGCATCCGGGTCTGGAACGGCGAGCAGTTCCAAACCGGCGATCAGGCGGCCCTGGCCAAGGTTTTTGAACTTGCGCCCGAGCAGGTCGAGATCCGCATGTTGTTCGCCGGCGGATCATTCGGTCGGCGCGCCAACCCGGCGTCGGACTATCTGATCGAAGCGGCGCACTGTTACCAGGCCCTGCGCGCCCGATTGCCGGTCAAACTCCAGTGGACCCGCGAAGACGACATGCGCGCGGGCTGGTATCGGCCGCTATATCTGCATCGCATCCGCGCGGGGATCGACCCCAAGGGCCGACCGGTTGGCTGGGACCAGCGCATCGTGGGTCAGTCCATCATCACCGGGACGGCCTTCGAGCCAATGCTGATCACGGACGGGGTGGACCAGACCTCCGTGGAGGGCGCCGCCAACCTCCCGTATACCGTTCCAAACTTCAGGCTGGATCTGCACTCGCCGCGGCTGCCGGTCCCGGTCCAGTGGTGGCGCTCAGTCGGGTCCACCCATACCGCCTTTGCCGGGGAGTGCATGATCGACGAGCTGGCCACGGCGGCCGGCCAGGACCCGGTCGCCTATCGCCTGCGCCTGCTGAAGAACCATCCACGCCACCTGGGGGTGCTGAAACTTGCCGCAGAGAAAGCCGGCTGGGGCCAGCCACTGCCCAAGGGCCGCGGACGCGGGGTCGCGGTCCATGAATCCTTTGGGACCACGGTCGCACAGGTGGCCGAGGTCACGGTGCGCAAGGGTGGTCAGTTCCGGGTGGACCGGGTGGTGATCGCGGTGGACTGCGGCCTCGCCGTCAATCCAGACGTGATCCGCGCCCAGATGGAAGGCGGCATGGGCTTCGGACTCTCCGCCGCCCTGCTCGGCGAGATCCGCATCGAGCACGGCGCCGTGGTCCAGTCGAATTTCCACGACTATCAGGTGCTGCGCATCGACCGGATGCCGGAGGTGGAAGTCCACATCGTCGCCTCGGCACAACCGCCGACCGGGGTCGGCGAACCGGCGACACCGGTCATCGCCCCGGCGGTGGCCAATGCACTCTTCGCGGTCACCGGCCAGCGGCTGCGCAGCCTGCCCCTGCGCTTGTCCCCGTAGGGTCCGCTCCGCGGACCGACAACCGCCATGACCGCTGCACCCGATGATCTCCTAGAGCATATCGCCACCTGGCACGCTCAGGGAAAACGCGTCGCCCTGGCAACCCTGGTGCGCGGCGGGTCCTCATTACGCCCGATCGGCAGCCAACTGGCGGTGGCTGACGACGGCACCTTTCACGGTTCGATCTCCGGCGGCTGTATCGAGGGTGCGATCATCGCGCAGGCATTGGCGTCGATCGCCGACGGCCAACCGCGCCGGCGTGACTTCGTCATCGGCGACCCCGACCCCGCGGCGGCCGGGCTCGCCTGCGGCGGACGGGTTCAGGTCTGCATCGTGCGGATCGACCCGACCGGCGCGTTCGAACACCTGCTCGCCGCGCACCGGGCGCGGCGTCCCGCGGCACTGGTCACGCGCCTGACCGACGGCGCCATGGCGATGGTCGACGGTGACACCCTGGATGGCGACCTGCCGCTGACCCCGCCGCTCCTCGACCGACTGCACGAGCACATTGCGGCGGAGCGCAGCGGCCTGCTGGAAACCGACCCAGCGCTGTTCGTGCAGGTCACTGCACCCATGCCGCGACTGCTCCTCGTCGGCGCCGGGCACATCGCCCAGATACTCGCACCCATGGCCCGACTCGCGGGCTTCGCGGTGATCGTGATCGACCCGCGCCCGGCCTTTGACGATCCGGCACGCTTGCCTGGGATCACGCTCATCACCGACGCGCCTGACGCCGCCCTGCTGCGCCTGGCACCAGACCCACGCACGGCGGTCGTCGTCCTGGCGCACGATCCGCGGCTGGATGACCCCGCACTCACGGCGGCGCTCGCCAGCCCCGCCTTCTATATCGGCGCGCTGGGGAGCCGCCGCACCCAGCACCAGCGGCTGGAACGACTGCGCAGGGCCGGACTGGCGACACAGACACAGCGCATCCACGGACCGGTCGGACTCGACCTGGGCGGCCGGGCACCAGCCGAGATTGCGGTCGCTATTCTGGCTGAGATCATCCAGACCCGTTACCCAGGCAGCAGCGGTCGGCGTTGACGGCTCTTCCCAGGACGAATACAGATCAACGCGGCGACATCAATGAACCTCGATCAGGCGCACCGGCTCGCGGCACTGGTCTTGGCCGCCGGCGCCTCCTCGCGGATGGGTGGACAGCACAAGCTGCTGCGCCTCATCGATGGAATACCCATGGTGCAGCATGCCGTGGCGGCGGCCCTGGGCTCGCGCTGCGCCCAGGTGCTGGTGGTGACCGGCGGCGAGGCCGCGGCGGTCGAGGCCGCGCTGGTCGGCGCGCCGGTGTCGATCGTGCGCAATACGGAGTATGAATACGGTATGTCGACCTCCCTGCATCGCGGCCTGGCCGCGCTGCCGTCGGACACCGCGGCGGCCGTCATCCTGCTTGCGGACATGCCGCGGGTCAGGGCCGCACACATCGACCGGATCATCGCCGCCTTCGACCCCGATCACCCCGCGATCGTCGTCCCGACCCACGGCGGCCGTCGCGGTCATCCGGTGCTCTGGCCGTGCGGCCACTTCGCGGCGCTGCGTCGGATCGTCGGCGACACCGGCGGGCGAACGCTGCTCGGCGCGCTGCGCGACAACCTGATCACGGTCGCCTTCGACACGGATGCGGTACTCACCGACGTCGATACCCCCGCCGATCTGGCGGAACTGAGTTCACAACGGAAGCAGTTGTGCTGAAAAGTCTGGAACTGTCGACGGGTGCGCGCTTCGCGTCGCCCCTTCCACTGAAGCGCAATGGTTTCATCTGCTTTTTCATCTTCACGGAGTTCCAATGCAAAATTTCACGTTCCACAACCCCACCCGCATCCTCTTCGGCTCCGGGCAGATCGCCGCGATTCACCAGGAGATCCCCAGCGGTGCGCGGGTGCTCATGACCTATGGCGGGGGCAGTGTTGTGAAGACCGGCACCTTGGCCGAGGTCAAGGCAGCGCTCACCGACTTCACCCTCCTGGAATTCGGCGGCATCGAGCCCAACCCGACCTATGAAACCCTGATGCAGGCCGTCGCGCTCGCGCGCCGGGAACAGGTCGACTTTCTGCTCGCCGTCGGCGGGGGCTCGGTGATCGACGGGACCAAGTTCATCGCCGCGGCGATTCCATTCGCCGGGGAGCCCTGGGACATGCTCGCCAAGCAGGCGCCCATCACCGCCGCCGTTCCCTTCGGCACCGTGCTGACACTGCCGGCAACCGGCTCGGAGATGAACAGCTTCTCGGTCATCACCCGCGCCGCCACCCAGGACAAACTGGGTTTCGGAAATCCGCTGGTCTTCCCGCGTTTCTCGGTGCTGGATCCGACCAAGACCTACACGCTGCCGCCGCGGCAGGTCGCCAACGGCGTCATCGACGCTTTCGTACACATAGCAGAGCAGTACCTGACCTATCCGGACGACGCCAAGGTGCAGGATCGATTCGCCGAAGGCTTGCTGCTCACACTCATCGAGGACGGGCCCAAGGCGTTGGCCGAGGCCGACAATTACGCGGTACGCGCCAATCTCATGTGGACCGCGACCTTAGCCCTGAATGGACTGATCGGCGCCGGCGTGCCGCAGGACTGGGCCACCCACATGATCGGTCACGAGATCACCGCGCTGCACGGCCTCGACCATGCGCAAACGCTGGCCATCGTCTTGCCGGCCATGTTGCAGATCAGGCGCCGCGACAAGCGCGAGAAGCTCCTGCAGTATGCTGCACGCATCTGGGACCTCCATGACGGGGATGAGGACGCGCGCATCGATACCGCGATCCGCCGGACCCGCGACTTCTTCGAATCACTGCAGGTCCCGACCCGGCTCTCCAGTTACGGCATCGGCCCGGAGGCGATCACGCCACTGGTGCGGGCACTCGAACGCCACGGCATGACGGCGCTCGGTGAGCGGCAAAACGTCGATCTGGAGCAGTCACGACAGGTCCTGGCGTTGGCCTGCTAAGACCGGATCAACAACGCGTTCACCAGGGACGGACATGGCGGCGGAGATCCCCGGTCTGGGATCAAAGCCCCAAATTTTGATCCAAGATCGGCGGTATCCTCATGGCCTCCTCCCCCGTCCGCCTGGCACTGTTACTGGTGACCCTGGTCATTCTGACGATTGGCTTGCTCAGCCTGCGACCGACGGCGGTCGAACCAATCCGCATCGGAGCGGTACATGCCTTGTCCGGCGTCATGGCCGAGAGCGAACGCGGACTGGTCGATGCGGTGCAGCTTGCCGTGGATGAGATCAACCGGGACGGCGGACTGCTGGAGCGACACGTGGAACTGATGGTTGCCGACAGCCGCTCGGATTGGACGGTGGCCGCGAACCAAGTCGAGCGGTTGATCCTGAAAGACGGTGTCAGTGCCCTATTCGGCTGCTGGACCTCGGCCTGCCGCCAGGCCGTCCGACCGGTAGTGGAAAAACACCATCACCTGCTGTTTTACCCGCTGCAATATGAGGGTCTGGAACAGTCGCCCAACATTGTTTACATGGGTTCGGCGCCCAACCAGCAGATCATCCCGGGCGCCCGCTGGGCGCTGGACCACTTCGGGCGCCGAATCTATCTGGTGGGTTCCGATTACGTCTTCCCGCGGACCGCCAACCAACTGATTCGCGACTTGGTCATTGCCGCGGATGGCGAAATTATCGCCGAACGCTATGTCCCGTTGGATGCGACCGCGTTCGCCGATATCGCCGCGGACATCCGCCGCCAGGCGCCGGACGCGGTACTGAACACCCTGAACGGTACGGCCAACCGACATTTTTTCGCCGCCTTGGCCGCCGCGGGGGCCGACGCGCTGCCGGTGGTTTCGTTCAGCATGGCCGAGCCGGAACTTCAGTCGATGCGGACCGCGCACGTCCACGCCGCGCATTACGCGGTCTGGGGCTATTTCCAGAGCCTGCCGCACGCGGCCAATCAGCGCTTCGTTGCCGATTTCAGACAGCGCTTCGGCCCCGAACGCGTCATCAGCGATCCGGTCGTGACCAGTTATGATGCCGTCAGACTCTGGGCCGCCGCGGTCCGCGCGGCCGGGACGCCCGATCCGGCACAGATCAATCGCTCCATCGGGCGCATGGGTGTGGATGGCCCGTCCGGCATCGTCGCGGTGGACGCCGCCACCCGTCACCTGTGGCGGCGGGTTTATGTGGGGCGGGCCCGGGCAGACGGGCAGTTCGAGGTCACCGAGATCTCCGAGGCACCCGTCCGCCCGGTGCCCTTTCCGCCCTACCGCGGCCGAGACGAATGGCTCGAACTGGTTCGTACACTGCTGACCGCGACAGATTCGCACCATCCCAAGGAAGCCGGGGAGGAGTGGTGAAACCGCTCAGCCTGCGGCTGCGTCTCGCCCTTGGCTTCCTGATCGTCGCCCTGCTCCCGCTGGCTGGTTTAGCCTGGTTTTACCTGTATACCTTTGAGCGTTCGCTCACCGCCGCGGCGTTGCAGAACATCGCCTCGATTGCCGACAAAAAATCCGACCAGATCAACAGTTACATCAGCGAACGCCTGGCCGATGCGCGCTCATTCGCCGGCCAGGATCAGATGCGCGCGGCCTTGCCGGCGCTCGCCGCGGACTTTCGCCGCGGCGGCCTCAGCGCAACCCGTGACACGGCCGCGCACTACCGCGTGCCATTCGCGACACTGAGCGAACAAGGCGAATATCATGATGTGCTGCTGATCGATGACCAGGGCAATGTCGTCTTCTCGCTGCGCGCCGAGGCCGATCTGGGTACCAACCTGCTGGATGGTCCTTATCGCACGAGCGGGCTGGCCGCCGGCTTCCGCCAGGCCATGACCTTTCTGCACATCGATCTGAGCCGATTCGCACCCTACCCGCCGTCCAACAATGCGATTGCCGCCTTCATCGTCGCACCGCTGCTGGACCATGGCCGACCGATTGGCGCCTTGGCGCTCCAGGTCAATCTGGCCACCCTGATGCCGGTGGTGGCGGATCGCACGGGGCTCGGCCGCACCGGCGAAACGGTCCTGGCGGTGCAAGATGGGCACGGTGTCCGCTACACCATCCCGCTGGCGCGGATGCCAGGTGCGCCGTTCACCAACGTGATCCCGCTCGCGCAGGCCGCCGAACCCATGCGCCGAGCACTGACCGGAAATCAAGGTCGGGGGATGGTGCACGACTATGCCGGTCGCGAGGTCGCCGCCAGTTGGCACTATTTGCCGGCCCTGGGCTGGGGGATGGTGGTCAAAATCGACACCGACGAGGTGCTGGCGCCCTTGCACGCCACCCAACGGACGATCGTGCTGGCATTCGCGTTCTTCGTGCTGCTGTCGGCCGGCGCCGCCCATAGTCTCGGGCGTCGCTTCATGCGCACCGAGACCGCGCTCGGCCGGTCGCTTGAGCAGTTGCGCGATGCGCAACGCATCGCGCGGCTCGGCAGTTGGCGGCTCAACCTCAAGACCCGCCGACTGGATTGGTCGGACGAGGCCTTCCGTATCTTCGAACTGGACCCGACCCGCTTCGGCGCCAATTACCAGACCTTTCTCGAGGCCGTCCATCCGGATGACCGGGAACGCGTCGACCAGGCGTACCAAGCCTCGCTCACCAGCCGGAAACCTTATGCGATCTCCCATCGCCTGCTGTTTGCCGATGGTCGGATCAAGCATGTCCATGAGCACGGCGAAACCCTCTATGCTCCGGACGGCACCCCACGGGTCTCGCGCGGCACGGTACAGGACATCACCGAACTGCGCCGCGCCGAGGACGCCTTACAACTCTATGCCAACATTTTCGAGCACAGCGGCGAGGCGATTCTGGTCACCGACCACGACAACCGCATCATTGCCATCAATCCGGCCTTCTCCCGGCAGACCGGCTATCGCCTGGAAGATGTCGCCGGAAAAAACCCCAGTCTGCTCTCGTCCGGCCGCACCCCGCCCGACACCTACGAGAACATGTGGACCGCTCTCGCCGAGAGCGGCTATTGGCAGGGTGAACTCTGGGATCGTGACCGTCACGATGAAATCTATCCAAAATGGGCGGCCATCTCGGCGATCCGCGACGAGCACGGCGCGGTCACCCACTATATCGCCAGCTTCACCGACATCAGCGAGCGCAAGGCCGCCGAGGAACGGATCGAGCACCTCGCGCACCACGACAGTCTCACTGGCCTCGTCAATCGCTACAATCTGGAAATCCGCCTGTCGCAAGCGCTGCTCTCGGCCCACCGCGAAGGCACCATGCTTGCGGTGTTGTTCATCGACCTCGACCGCTTCAAAGTGATCAACGACACGCTGGGCCACCAGATCGGCGATCTGCTGCTGGTCGAGGTGGCACGCCGCCTGAAACTCTGTGTGCGGGAGAGTGACATCGTCGCCCGCCAGGGCGGTGACGAGTTCGTCGTCGTGCTGACCGGCCTGGAGAGCCCGGAAGGCGCCTCACCACTGGCCGCCAAGATCCTTCACGATCTCAACGCGCCCTATCACATCAACGGCGATCGGCTCTACACCAGTCCGAGTATCGGGATCAGCATCTATCCGAACGACGGCACGGACGCCGGTATCCTGATGAAGAACGCCGACACCGCGATGTATCACGCCAAGGAACAGGGGCGTAACAACCTGCAATACTTCACCGCGGCACTCAACGCCGCGGCCAGTGAACGCCTGTTGCTGGAGCGCGAACTGCGGACCGCCATCGAAGAGGGGCAATTCGAGTTGCACTACCAGCCGCAGTTCTCGGCCCAGTCCGACCGCTGCGCCCGGCCCTGCGCCATGGAGGCGCTGATCCGCTGGCGGCATCCGCGACGCGGTCTGGTCCAACCAGCCAAATTCATCCCCATCGCTGAAGAAACCGGATTGATCCAAACCATCGGGGACTGGGTACTGGACGAGGCGTGCCGCCGTTTCGCGCGATGGAAGGCGGCTGATATCGGCCCCAGCCGCGTCGCGGTGAACGTATCGGCCCAACAGTTGAGCGACCCCGCCCTGGTCACCAAGGTTGCTGCCGTGCTGCAACGCTATGGCCTGCGGGACAACGAACTGGAGCTTGAAATCACCGAATCGGTAGCGATGAGCGATCCGGTCAGCGCCGGCAAGACGCTGCAAGCCTTGCGCAGCCTCGGAGTGACGCTGGCAATCGACGATTTCGGCACCGGCTACTCATCGCTGGCCTACCTGAAGCGCCTGCCGATCCAGGTGCTGAAACTCGACCGTGAGTTCGTGCGCGACATCGAAAGCGACGAGAACGACGCCGCGATCAGCGCCGCGACCCTCGCCCTGGCCCATGGTCTGGGTCTGATCGTGGTCGCCGAGGGCATCGAAACGGAAGGCCAGAGCCGGTTTCTGAAGGCGCATGGCTGTGACCTCTTGCAGGGCTATCTTTACGGCAGGCCGGCGCCCGCCGAAACCTGGACCGCGCGCTGGAGCCTGGACTGCAACAAGACCACTTAAGCGATTTATTGTTACCCTCTCGACGAGCGGAGCAACTACCATGTCCATATGCATCCCCTTGGTCAATGGTCCGAATCTACCCAATTGGTGGGATCCGAGTGTCGTCTTTCCCGCCCCTGGGGGATACTCCACCGAGCTGGACCTTCCGTTCTGGCCGCAAGCCTATCGGCGCCCCTTCGGCAAAGGGACCGCCGAGGAGGCGATGTTCATGGCGTTCGGCCACATCGCCAAGGACAACCGATCTCTGTATCTCGCCTGGCATGTGCGTTTCGCGCCTACCTCGAGCCCTGATCGAGACCGGCTCTATGTCGGGTTTACAGCGTCTGCAACCTCGGCCCCGCTGCTGCTTGAGATCACCATCTACGCCGAGGACGCGAGTGTGGCGGCCGAGCCGGCCGCGCGGATTGTGGCTGGCACCCTGGATGCGCAGGGGCAGTTCCAGCCGCTCCCGCGGGTCCCCGCTTGGACAGACCGTACGACCCGCGTCTGGCGGGCTCCCACCTCCAATCTGGCTCCAGCCGTCAATCTCTGGGCCGTGCAGATGCAGGTACCCCTGGTCGCCGACGCCGCTCCGGGCGAGGACGCGGGAATCGGCGTCGACGCCGACGGTGGCTTCCGGATGTGGTATTGCTTCGACATCTATACCCCGCTGAACCCGGCGGGCAGCTCAGCGGACCCGGCGGGCGGCATTCTCCGATTCGGCTATCACTTGGTTCACGAAGGGGACGTCCTGGGGTGGAGTCACCGCCTGCGGGGCGCCATTCGCCTTGCCGACCGGTTCTACGTCCTGCCTGTGACCAATCATGGCGTCGCCAGGATCACCACCAGCATCCAGGCACTCGAACCCGGTGACATGGTCGAGCCCGACGAGCCGATCCAACCCTGGCCGGCACCCGCGTCCGCCTCCGGTAATCGCCGGTGGTGGTGGCTGTTGGCCTTGCTGCTCCTGGTCCTCGTGATCAATCGCTGCGGCATCGCGGGCTGAAAGGACATGGCGAGCGTTGTTACTCGCGGTATCTCGTTATAGCCTTCGTACCTGATATCCAGACAGACCCTGGTGTAGGGGCGGGTTTGAAACCCGCCCCTACGTCCAGCGATCACGTTCGACGGCTATATCAGGGGGTTGATCGGACTCGTACGGACGCATCTCGTACCCGGTTCGACATTAACCGGGTACGGCCACGGCCTTAGAAAGCCACGACCACTTCCGCGCGCAGGAAATAGGACTCATCGCGACGGTTACGGGCGTAGAAGTCGCCTGGCGCCAGATACTCCGCGACCAGGTGTCCGGAGAGGTACTTGTTGAACTTGGTCTTGACCCAGCCGGTGAACAAATGGCCACGGAAGTTACCATCGTGGCTGATGTTGTAGAATTGGTTGGCGGTACGCACGCTTTCCTGGTCGGCCCACAGGGCGTGGTAGTCCAGCAGCACTTCGGTGGTCGGATGGACCTTGGCCAGCCAGCCGACGTTCAAACGGAGCAAGTTGGTTGCCTGGCCGACCCGGCTGTCCAGCGGCCATTGATAGATCATCAGCTCGCTCCACTGGGGCCAGCGGCCCCAGAGCGGATCGAATGACTCGTTGGTCTTGCTGTCCGGATCGTCACCAGTGAGGTATTCCAGGTCCGCGTGCACGCGGTTGGCCAATGAGTCGTTGAAGGCATAGGTGAGACGCCCGTTGAAACCGAAGGCTGAGATGTTCTGGCGCGGTGCCCCGATGGTGACGCGGTTGGCACCCCACTCGCCCGCCGCCTCGGCCCTCAGGTTCCAGTTCGGCGTGAGCTTGGAGTCGATGCGGGCACCCACGGCATACACCTGCCCGTCGTCCGACGGCGAGGGAAAGGGATAGCCGTTGTTCACCCGCATGTTGTTCAGGGTGTAGTTCGGATCATTGCCCTTGTAGATGAAATAGCCATCCAGGTCGGTATCCTTGATCAGTGACTTGTTGCGGGCGTAGAGAATCCCGCCTTCCTCATACTGTTCGGTCTGGTCCTCGATCGTGCCGTTCAATGGCGTGGGGAAGCGGTCCGTGTTCGGGTAATTATTGATGTAGATCAGGTCGAAGGTGGTCTTGATCGCGTCCGCCGCGTAGGTCGCCCGCGCGGCGTCCATGTAGATGGTGCGCGATCCGTCGATCGGCGTGCCGTCCAGCACCAGCCAGCCGTTGCCGAGGACGAGATCCTGACGCCCGGCCTTGAGTGAGAGTCCGCTGTCGAAGATCTTCTTGAAGTCCAGGGTCAGCGAATCGAACAGGATACCGCCGCTATACCACTTCTCGAATCCATACCCGGGCGCAAAGGCACTCTCGGGGGGCAGTGTGTAATGACGGCCTTCCCACATCAGGCGAGCGGCCAGCGCGAAATGCTCGCTGGGGGCGTATTGACCCCAACCGCGGAACCGGTAGCGCTGGAAGACGCGGTTCGCGGTGGGATTTTGCTGACCCGTGACGTTCCCCGTGGGCGTCAGGAGCTGTTCGTTGAGCCCGATGTGACCGACGTACACCTCGCGCAGGCGCATATCGGCGCCCGCGCTGAACGCACCCCAGGTTTGATCGGCCGTCGCCGGCGCGCTTGAAACAGTGCCGAGTGCACCGAGTACGATGACCGCAGCGGCGGCGGCACGGGAGTGATTAGAGTTCATCTTCCACCTTCTGTTCTTCAATAGCCCAGGCCCGGTCCTCCGGAGTCACCTCATCGACGGCGGCGTTACGCCGCAGGATGCCGTAAAGGACGCTGACCGCGGTAACCGCGATGCAGCCCAGGAAGGCGGCCAGGACCAAGGGATCAGCGATACCGAGCATGGGTGTCTCCGGTCGGTTCAGACTAACGGGTTGTGGCTTGGGGAGCCGCGTACTGGGGAAAACACCGACGCAGATGCTGCGGATCGGATGGCTTGGTAAAAGCACTGACCAGGATCAGAGTCAGAATCGCCAGCGGCAGCGCGATGATGATCGGGTCCACCGACGGCCAATTGGGATAATCCGCCAGGAGGCTGGTCTTGCCGCCGGTGACCAGTTGCACCAGCCCGATGGCGCTCGCCTCCTTGGCCTTGACCAGCAGGAGCCAGAACAACGAGACCAGCATCCCCACCGTCATCGAGGCCAGGGCACCGGCACGGGTCGCGCGCCGCCAGAAGAGGCCGCCGAGATAGGCCGGCAGGAAGCTCGCGGCACACAGGCCGAAGAAGATCGCGGTGAAGCGGGCAACCACATAATCCTGACGAACCGTATAACTGATGGTCACGGCCACCAGCAGCCCGATCACGATGGCGATGCGCATGACCAGCAGGCTCGGCTCGGTGCCATGCTGACCGGTGATGCGCTCATAGAGATCGCGCCCGGCGGCCGTCCCGATGGTGTGGAACTGGCTCGACATGGTGCTCATAGCCGCCGCCAGCAGGGCCAGGAAAAACACCAGCCCGAACCAGCGCGGCAGTGCCGTGTTGATAAAGGTCGGGATGATCTGGTCGGCGTCACCCTTGGCATAGACCACCGTGGGTGCACGCCCGCTGACCAAATCCAGGGGGGCGCCCTGGGCATCCTGAGCCGGCTGATGGGCAGCAACGACCATCGGCGCCGTCGCCGGCTGATTGGTCTTGGGGTTGATGACGGGCTCCCAGCGTCCGGGTGATGTTTCCTTCATCAGCCCCACCAGTGCATGACCGCGTTCCGCATCGATCTCCTTGACCACCTGACCCTTGAGCAGGGGTCCATGCTGGGCGAACCAGGCGTTGGACAGGCTGCCCACGGCGAAGGGGGTACCGGTCATGAAAAGGATGAAAACCGCGCCGATCGGCACGGCCCGATCCAACTCGCGGCGGCTGCGCACCGTCATGAAACGCACCACCAACTGGGGTTGGGCCACGACGCCGATACCAACGCCCAGGATGATGGCCGTGATTACGGTCCACCACAGGTCATAGCCCGTCGCCCCCCAGCCGAACTTCGGCATGGCGGTCCAGCCCTGGTGACCCATGGCCTGCAGGGGCGCCGGCACCAGGTCGGCCATCCCGGTCAGGTACTGATGCGCCGCGCTGACGCCGCCCAGACTCGAGTAGGCGAAGAACAGCAGATAACCCATGGCCAGAATCATGATCAGACCCTGGAAGGTATCGGTGTACATCACCGCCTTGAGCCCGCCGGGAATCACATAGGCCGCGGTGATCAGAGCGAACACCAGCAACGCTACCTCGAAATCCACCCCGAACTGGGTAGCAGCAAAGACGGCGCCGCCGGTCATCACCGCCGCCGAGTAGAGCGGCATGAAGAGGAAGATCAGCAGCCCGGCAAAAATCTGAATCCCTTTGCTCTGGTAGCGCGCACCCAGTAGTTCCGGGAAGGTGTGGGCACCGAGGTGGTGCCCCAGGCGCCGAGTTGGCTCACCGAGCAGGGTGAAGGCCAGCAGGATGCCCACCCCGATATTGAGAAAGGTCAGCCACAGCAGACTCATGCCGAACAGCCCGGCGACCCCGCCGAAACCCACGATCGCCGCGGTGGAAATGAAGGTGGCCCCGTAGGACACCGCCATGATGATCGGGTGGACCGAGCGCCCGCCGACCAGATAGTCTGCCCCGGTCCGTGTGCGCTGGTAGCCGAGCCAGCCCAGATAGACCGTGGTCAGCAGATAACCCAGGATAACCACAATATCGACCCAACCCACCGCAGAATGCCCCGTCATGGGTGCCCCCGTTTGTTTATCGTGATGACTGCCCAAGCGGGCGGCGGAAGAATACCCCAGGTTCACCTCTCTTTTTCTAGATCCAGCGCAGTTAGATTGCAGATTTATGACGCGGCGAACAGACAAAGTGCCTGAAACCTGCCGGATCCGGGCTACCGACCTTGCTCCTGAGGGAAACACCGACGCAAATGCTGCGGATCGGAGGCCTTGGTCAAAACGCTGATCAACACCAGGGTCAGGAGCGACAGCGGCAGGGCGATGATGATCGGATCCACCGACGGCCAGTTGGGATAGTCCGCCAGGATGCTGGTCTTGCCGCCGGTGACCAGTTGCACCAACCCGATAGCACTCGCCTCCTTGGCCTTGACCAGCAGCAGCCAGCACAGCGAGACCAGCATCCCCACCGTCATCGAGGCCAGGGCACCGGCACGGGTCGCCCGCCGCCAGAAGAGGCCACCGAGATAGGCCGGCAGGAAGCTCGCGGCACACAGGCCGAAGAAGATCGCGGTGAAGCGCGCGATCACATAGCCCTCGCGGACCTGGTAGCTGATGCTCACCGCCGCCAGCAGACCGAGCATGATAGCGATGCGCATCACCAGCACGCTGGGCTCGCTGCCGTGCTTGCCGGTGAGTCGCTCGTAGAGATCGCGCCCGGCAGCCGTTCCGATGGTGTGGAACTGGCTCGACATGGTGCTCATGGCCGCCGCCAGCAGCGCCAGAAAGAACACCAGCCCGAACCAGCGCGGCAGGGCCGCGCTGATGAAGGTCGGGATGATCTGGTCGGCGTCACCCTTGGCATAGACCACCGCGGGCGCGCGCCCGCTGACCAGCTCCAGTGGCGCGCCCTGGGCGTCCTGAGCCGGCTGATGCGCGGCAAGGACCATTGGCGCCGTCGCCGGCTGATTGGTCTTGGGGTTGATCACCGGCGCCCAGCGGCCGGGTGCCGTTTCTTTCATCAGCCCCACGAGCGCATGCCGGCGCTCCACGTCGATCACCTTGACCACCTGCCCCTTGAGCAGCGGCCCGTGCTGGGCGAACCAGGCGTTGGACAGGCTACCGACCAGGTAAGGCGTCCCCACCATCAGCAGGATGAAAATGGCGCCGATCGGCACCGCCCGATCCAGTTCGCGGCGACTGCGCACGGTCATGAAACGCACCACCAACTGAGGCTGGGCCAGCACGCCGATACCGACGCCCAGAATGATCGCCGTGACCACGGTCCACCACAGGTCGTAGCCGGCCGCCCCCCACCCGAACCTGGGCATGGCGGTCCAGCCCTGGTGACCCATGGCCTGCAGCGGCGCGGGCACCAGATCGGCCATGTCGGTCAGATACCGATGGGCCGGCTCGACCCCGCCCAGGCTCGTGTAGGTAAACCACAGCAGGTAGGCCATCGCCAGGATCATGATCAAACCCTGGAAGGTATCGGTATACATCACCGCCTTGAGCCCGCCGGGGATCACATAGGCCGCGGTGATCAGGGCGAACACCAGCAAGGCCACTTCGAACTCCACCCCGAACTGGGTGGCGGCAAAGACGGCACCGCCGGTCATCACCGCCGCTGAATAGAGCGGCATGAACAGGACGATCAGCAGCCCGGCGAACACCTGGACACCCTTGCTCTGATAGCGCGCACCGAGCAGCTCCGGGAAGGTGTGCACGCCCAGCCGATGGCCCAGGCGCCGGGTCGGCTCCCCCAGCACGGTAAAGGCCAGCAGGATGCCGATGGCGATGTTGACGAAGGTCAGCCACATCAGGCTCATGCCGAAGAGTCCGGCGACCCCGCCGAAACCCACGATCGCCGCGGTGGAGATGAAGGTGGCGCCGTAGGACACCGCCATGATGATCGGGTGGACCGAGCGCCCGCCGACCAGATAGTCCGCCGCCGTCCGGGTGCGCCGGTACCCGAGCCAACCCAAATAGCCGGTGGTCAGCAGGTAGCCGATCACGACGACGATATCCACCCAATCGACTGCAGAATGTCCGACCACGAGCGTCTCCTTGTAGGCTGTACCGCGCGTTTTGCCCGCCGACATTGGCACGACGGGGCGCGCGGCAGAATACTGTTCCTAAAATTCTGAGCAAAGTTGCTCGGGGATGAAGTTAGGATTTATCCGCACTTGGTTGATAGGCATTGCGGCCTGCAACTCAAGCCCCTTGACGCTCAGTTGCGCCGGAGAACGCGACAGCAGGACCCGTCGAACGTCCCGGTGCGGCATGTACCGCTTGATCTCGGGGTCCGCGAGCCTTGCCAGCACATTCAGAGCCGCGTTATGGTCGGCCTGCAGAACGTCCCCGGTGACCCGGTAAAACTTGTCGCCACGGCGCGTGCCTTCCAGCAAGCCTGTGGTCGAGTCCATTTGCGACGTGTAGGAACCATTGACGAGCACATGCTCGGCATCACGCTGCTCACACACCGAGTCCAGGGCCTCGGCGAGCACGCCTTTCGCCCATGAACTCATGCGTCGGTTGTATCGCTTCCATTGCTGTTTTTGGGCAATGGGCGAGGTTAAATCTTCGGAGACCACCAGGGCCGCCTTATCCACGATAGAATGCGCCGATTGATAGGCGATCGTGCGCAAGCGCTGCTTGGTGCGGACCCTTCTCGCCTCAAGCTTTTTGCGACCCAGGTTATTCGTTAGAATCCGGTCGGCCTTGGCTTGGTTGCCGCGCTTACGGTGCTTCTTTTCCAACGCATGAAGCTGGTTGCGCAGCTGACCCGTCTTGGCGCCCGTGTCGCTATACGCGGTCAGTACGTCACCAAAGGCCTGCCCATGCGCGGCGCCGTCGGAGTCCGTAAACGCTTCGGTGTAGCCCTTGTCGATCCCGAGCGCCTGAACCCCGTGCGGGCGTCCGGCCTCCTTGTCGACCGCGTAGTGGATTTCCGTGAAGCCGTCCTTCACGCAAACACGGAGGTTGCTGCCAGTCAGGTCGACGTTCTTGCCGTTGGACGTCGTAACCAACCGGATGTGATCGCCGTACTTCGGGGCGACGCGGATCGTGATCACCAGTTGGCCGTCGATCACCGCGGACGCCTGTTTGTCGGAGCGGACAATGAACTGGTTGGCCGTGTGACTGACGCCGTGCCGGAAGTGCTTGCGCATCTGGCGATGGAGAAAGGGCTCGTCCATCCACCGATCGGCTTTGAGTAGGGTGTAGAGCCGTGCCCGCTCGGCTGGGTCCGCGGTCTTGGCAGCGATGGCCTGTCGCACTTTGAGCTTCGCCGCGGCCTTGTACGTCAGGATATCGTTGACCACATCCTTGGTGGTTTCGTTTCGGATGGTGCCGTCAACCCCCAGTCCCGCATAGATGTCTCGGGCGCTGATGGCCTTACGGATGTCGCTCGCGGACTTGCCGACAGTACCCAGCGCACCGTATCGCCGCCAAATATCGGCGCGCAGGTAGCCTATGGCTTGGCAGATGGGCCCCAATGCGCCGGGGACGTTCGCTTGGAGGGTACGCGTGACTTTCATTCGCAGACTGCTGTGGGTGTACTGATCTTTACATCGGGGAAGTCGTCCTTGATTTCCTTCTGGTACTTGCGCATTCCATCCAGGCGACCACTGAAGGTGTGGACGATAGCGATCAGATCCTCAACCATTTCTTGTTGTGGCGACAGGGATTCCTGGTTCACTACCACCACCTCGCACCCGTTCTGTCTGGCGATATGCTCGAACAGGTCGAAGCCGAACCGCATCAGCCGATCCTTATGAGCGACCAGAAGCCGTTGAACCTCGCCACGCGCAACCCGATCCGCCAAGGCCAGAAACCGCTTGCGCTTGAAGTTCATCCCGCCGCCAATCTCCTGAATCCACTCGTCAACGGCGACTCCTGCGCCTTGGCAGTAAACTTCCATCGCCTTCACCTGTGACGCCAGATCGTCCTTTTGCCCGGCGCCACTGACTCGGCAGTACACCACGACATCACGTTTCTCCGTTACCCCGCCGATCAGCAGCCGAACATCCGAATCATCAAAATAGCGATGCCCTGACGGATGGCGCTTCGCAACCAGTTTGCCTTCACGCTCCCAGCGCCGAATCGTCGATGGCGCTTTGCCAACACGCTTGGCGAACTCACTCATCCGATAAATCTTGCTCATCTGCACTATTGTAAGCACAAATGAACATATTTCAAGCAACAGTTGTTGTCTCCTGGTTGGCAATCGTGATTCGAATGTTGCGCCGGAGGCCGCTCCTACGGGGGTCGCGGCGCGGCTTTCACGGTAACATGCTGGCCCTACGAGGCTGGCGGCCGAGCGCTAACTGCCAGAATTCAAGATAAAACCCCAGCGTGTTCGCTACGGAACACCGAGGATAGCAACGTGGAAAGTTACAAGGTCGTGCGACCCGAGCACCTCAATCACTTCGGGTATCTGTTCGGGGGCTTCATGCTCATGTGGGTGGATGAGATCTCCTGGATCGCGGCCAGCCGCGACTATCCAGGGTGCAGTTTCGTCACGGTGAGCATGGACAAGGTGGAATTCCGCCGCGGGGTGCATCAGGGCGCCGTGCTGCGCTTCGCCGTGCGCAAACTCCACTCGGGCAAGACCTCGGTGGAATACGAGGTGCAGGTCTATGCCGATGACCTGGAGACCGGGACCGAGGAGGCCATTTTCCAGACCCACATCCGCTTCGTCTGCCTCGACGCCATGGGTAAGAAGACCTTACTGCCACGGCGCTGAAGCTCAGGCTTTCTTGCGGTGGACGGTTCCGGTAAAGAGACCGATCAACTCCCCACCGCTCTGCACCTCCACCTGATAGACCCCGGTCCGGCGGGTCAGGCTGACCTCGCGGGCGACCGCCTCGATGGTGTCGCCGACCGCGGTCGCCTTGAAATACTCCATGTGGGCACTCAGGGACACGGCCAGCGGTCCGTGTGAGTTGGAAGCCAGGGCGAAGGCCGAGTCGGCCAGGGTGAACAGCAAACCGCCGTGGGCCGAACCCCAGTTGTTCAGATGCTCGGGCCGCAGTTGGACCCGCATCCGCGCCTGGCCGGGGCCGGTGATCTCGCCCTCGAATCCGAGGGCGGTCATGAACGGATCCAAGTGCATGGGGATCTCCTGATGCATTAGCCCGCCGTCCGCCCCCAGGGCAGCATGCGCTCCAGGGTCCCGTCGCGCAGGCTGTACTGGTGCCAGAGAGCGGCAACCACGTGCAAGCCGATCACCACGTAGAAAAAGAGCTCCATGGGCTCACCGTGGAGGATGTGCATCAGGTCATTGATCTGTGGCGATTCACCGATCAGCGAGGGCACCTGGACGCCGAAAAACTCAACGGTGCGGCCCTTGGAAACGACCCGCAGGTAGCCGAACACCGGGACCAACAGGGTGGCGAGATTGAGCATCAGATGGACCGCCTTGGCGGCCAGCATGATCCACGGGGACCCCGGGATCGGCGCCGGCTGAGTACTGATGCGGCTCCACAGAATACGCACGATCACGATCAGAAACAGCAGGATACCGAGCGAGATGTGCAAATGCAGCCACTCGGTGCGAAGCTCCGAATCCTTGGGCGCGGCCGAGCGTAGGCTGTCGGTGACCAGCATCGCGATCATCATCAGCACGACCGACCAGTGAAAAAGCTGGGAGATCAATCCGTAACGTTGGGGTGTTGCAGTCTGGGTCATGGTGTTGGGAATCTCGGTAGGTTGGAAAGCCCCTTATGATGGCACAGGAATCGGCGCGCGGCAGGGGCATTGATCAATCGCGGCGTACCCCGCCCGACGCGGAGTTAGGATCCGTTCAGACCGACCGGCTGAAGATCGGCGGGAAACCGGCGGTTCCTCATGGTAAGATTTTAGAAAATTAGCGGGTTCTTCGATAGGCCGACAGTGTCGGGACACACTCTGCGGACTGCCGCTCGACCCGACGCGTCCAACACCGCTGCTCCGCCCCCGGCCCCCACCGCAGGAATGACGACATGACCCGGTCCGCGCTCGCCCCCGCCCTGAGCTGGTTGACACCTTTCATGAAATGGGCGCCGGGCCTGACCCGCCGTGATGCCAAGGCCGACCTCATTGCCGCCCTGACCGGCGCCATCGTCGTGCTGCCGCAAGGCGTCGCCTTCGCCGTCATCGCGGGCATGCCGCCGCAGTACGGACTCTACGCCGGCATGATCCCGGCCATCATCGCCGCGCTCTTCGGGTCGTCGCGGCACCTGGTGTCAGGTCCGACCACGGCCGCCTCGGTGGTGCTGTTCTCCGCCCTGTCCGGGTTTGCAACACCGGGTTCGGCAGACTACGTGATGCTGGCCCTGACCCTCACCTTCATGGTCGGAGTCATCGAACTCTCCCTGGGCCTGGCGCGGATGGGCGCCCTGGTCAATTTCATCTCACACTCGGTGGTGGTCGGTTTTACCGCCGCCGCCGCCGTCCTGATCGCGGCGAAGCAGCTCAAATACTTCTTTGGCGTCGACATGAACAGTGCCGGACACCTCCATGAGATTCTCATCGAGTTCGGGCGCCACGTGATCGAAATCAGCCCGGCGGAGACCCTGGTCGCCACGGTGACCTTGCTGACCGGCATCGCGGTCAAACGCTGGGTCCCGCGCATTCCCTATATGATCGTGGCCATGCTGGTCGGGAGTCTGCTCGCGACCGTCATGAACCGCTGGTTCGGCGACCTGTTTGGCGACGCCATCGCCACCGTGGGGGCACTGCCCAGCACGCTGCCGCCGCTCTCGGCCCCGACGCTGACGCTGGAGAACATCCGCGACCTGGCACCCACGGCGCTGGCGGTCACTCTCTTCGCACTCACCGAGGCGGTCTCGATCGGGCGCTCCCTGGCCGCTCGCGGCGGTTACCGCATCGACGGCAATCAGGAGTTCATCGGCCAGGGGCTGTCGAACATCGCCGGATCCTTCTTTTCCGGCTATGTCGCCACCGGCTCCTTCAACCGGAGCGGTGTCAATTACGAGGCCGGTGCCCGAACCCCGCTGGCCGCGATCCTGGGCGGTGTGTTCCTGATGGCCATCGTGCTCCTGGTCGCACCGCTGGCGAGCTACCTGCCCAAGGCGGCCATGGCGGGCGTGCTCTTCCTGGTCGCCTGGGGGCTGATCGACTTCAAGGAGATTCGTCACATCCTGCATTCATCCATGCGTGAGACCTCGGTCTTCCTGGTCACCTTTGCCGCCGCGCTCTTCCTGGAACTGACGTTCGCCATCTTTGCCGGTGTGCTGCTGTCCCTGGTGCTCTATCTGGAGCGCACCTCGCGCCCGCGCATCGTCACCCGTACGCCGGACCCGCACCTGCCGGGCCGCGCCTTCTCCAGCGATCCCGAGCTCAAGCAATGCCCGCAACTGCGTTTCCTGCGCATCGACGGATCGCTCTTCTTCGGCTCGGTCCCCCATGTCCAGGATGCCTTCGATCGCCTGCGTGCCGAGCATCCTGAGCAGAAACACCTCGCCCTGATCGCCAGCGGGATCAACTTCGTCGACCTTCAGGGCGCCGAGGCGCTGACGGACGAGGCCCAGCAGCGCCGCGCCGACGGCGGCGACATGTATCTGATCAAGGTCAAACAGCGCGTGTGGGACATGCTGGGCCAGTGTGGTTGTATGCACGAGCGCGATGAGCGCAACGTCTTCCAGTCCGAGGAGGTAGCCATCCGGGCGATCTACCAGAAACTGGACAAATCAGTGTGCGCCACCTGCGAGGCGCACATTTTCGGCGAGTGCAGCCGTTAGGTCCGTGCGTGCTGAGAGGTACCATCCATGGCTCTGGATTCCGGCATCCTGACGGAATGACGGTTCAGACTCACGCCGGCCGCCGGCCGCTCAGGCCCCGGCGTTGACCTCATGGGTCCACACCTGGAAGCTCTTCAGCGTATTGGGGCCGAAGGTGTTGGTGAGTGCGACATCGGCCGCATCACGTCCGCGCGCGATCAACACCCGGCCGATCCGCGGCGTATTGTTGCGAGCGTCGAAAGTATGCCATTGGCCGCCCAGGTAGACTTCGAACCAGGCGGCGAAATCCATTGGGCTATAGGGCGGCGGCTGTCCGATATCACTCAGATAGCCGGTGCAGTAGCGGGCCGGGATATTCATGCAGCGGCAGAAGGCGACCGCCAGATGCGTAAAATCGCGACAAACACCGACCCGCTCATTGAAGGCTTCCCAGGCCGTTCGGGTGGCCCGGGCGTGCGCGTAACCAAAGGTAATATGCTGATGGACAAAGTCGCAAATGGCCTGAACGCGCCCCCAACCCACGGGTGCCGTGTGGAACAGCGCCCAAGCCGCCTCGGACAGCAGATCGGTTTCACAATACCGGCTCCCCAGGAGGAACAGCAGGGTTTCTTCGGGCAGTTCCTGCACCAGGTGCTGCTGGGCGGAGGGGACGACCGGATCACGCTCACCCCGGTCGTTCACCACCGCATCGGTCGACAAGCGAAGTTCGCCCTGGGGCGCGACGATGCGGCTGCACCAGTTGCCGAAGCTATCGCGGTAGGCGGTGATCGGGACGGACGGACGGGTGATCAGATGATCGGGAACCACGAGATCGGAAGCGCGCGTGAAATGGATGTGCAGCGACAACAGCATTGGTGTCGGCTGCGGGCAGTCATAGATCAATTCATAACCGACCCGGATGTGCATAATGAGCCTCTATCAGTCAGGTGATTGGTGCCACAGTTGGTCCGGCGAACCGGATCACGCGGGTGGACACCGCTAAGGCCCTGCGGGGGCACGGCGTTCAATCCCAGAGTAACACCCCGCCACGCTGATGACATCGCATTGCGACCGTGCAGCGGATCGCCAACAGCCCGCGGGGTCATTCAGTCAGCTGCCCAGCCGCTCGGTCATCGTCACCGAGCGATCCCGTGTGAGCGGCCTCCGACCGCAACACGGTACCGCGGTGAACGCCGATGTGCGCTGTCCCGCGAGCTCGCATCGCGGCCGCAGGCCCCTCCTCCAAATTTTGGCGGCATCGCGCGACCCCTGGTGGATGCGGCGCGCGCGACCGCCGTGCCGGGTCCCTGACACCGAGCGGCGCGCCTTATCCACCCTACAACGGAGCCGGTTTTGTAGGGTGGATAAGCGCAGCGCATCCACCATCAGCCTCGCGACCGGCACGCTGTTGGCGGCGGCCACCCAAATTTGGAATTGCTGATGCCAACCAGTCTCATTTCCTGGGCGCCGACCTGACTCCGGACGACCTGTTCACCCTGGAGTTTCTGGACATCCCGGCCGAGCGCCTCCCCAACCACTATCGCAACCTGATCGATGCCAGCGGCACCCGGATCTTCGATACCTGGTACGGCTAACCTGCGCAGGGCGGAACGCCGCGCGCGGTTCCGCCGGCAAGGCATTGATCATCTCAGCACACGGTGTAGCGACGCACGTCCAAGGCGGCCGCCAGCAGGGGTTGGGACTGCGCCACCAAGGCGTTGAGGTGTGGGGTTTCCAGGTGGGCGTTGATCGCCGCAGCGTCCGCCCACTCCTCGACAAAGGTGAAGTCGGTCGGGTCCGCTGTATTGTGAAGCAATTCATAACGCAGACAACCGGACTCCCGGCGCGTCGGCTCCAGCATACCCTGCAAGAGGGTGCGCAGTTCGTCCACGCACTCCGGGCGGGCGATGAAACGGGCGACAATGTGAACGGTCATGCAGGCGTCTCGTGAGGGTGATGGTTTAAGGCTGGAGAACGGGACGGCGGGCTTTGGTGACGACCTCGCCTTGCCAGTCCGTGTCGCAGCGATCCATCATCACCCGTATATATAGCCTTCATACCTGATATCCGGACAGAGCCCTAGTGTAGGGGCGGGTTTGAAACCCGCCCCTACGTCCGGTTATCACGTCCGATGGCTATAGTAGCCGCCCAAGAAAAAACCAGCCGAAGCTGGTTCACTTGAAACGCGGAATTTGGTGGGCGCGGCAGGGATCGAACCTGCGACCCTCCCCGTGTGAAGGGGATGCTCTCCCGCTGAGCTACGCGCCCGAATCAGACCCATTATTGTAGCCGCGACCGGCTGGACGGTCAAATCAGCGGCCGACTTTGGGTGCGATCCAAACTGATGTGGTTGCCGGAACTGTCACGCAGCTTGCTTAACGAGACCCTGCCAGTACGCTGCCCACTTCCCGTTGGCCCGGGTCGTGCGCAACGCGAGCATGGCCTC
>Ga0247839_1001373_pt1 | contig 40728 bp, 38 predicted proteins | sample LaCruzMarch2015__6_FD_192405 | JGI IMG/M metagenome (GOLD analysis project Ga0247839, IMG submission 192405) | Freshwater microbial communities from meromictic Lake La Cruz, Castile-La Mancha, Spain - LaCruzMarch2015_16m | ecosystem: Environmental > Aquatic > Freshwater > Lake | place: Spain... | reverse complement strand
GCTTCAATTCTTACCTTTGGTACAAGTTCAACTGTGTACTCAGCGCCTCGATAAACCTCGACGTGACCACCTTGTCGACCATAACCCGATACGTCAGAAAGCGTCATGCCATTAACGCCTTGTTTCTGCAGCGCATCTTTAACATCTTCAACCTTAAAAGGTTTGATAATTGCGGTTACTAGTTTCATGCATTTCTTCCTTTGCTTGAACCTTTTGAGCTTCCAACTAAGTCATAGGCAGACTCTGCTTGCAAGGCAATGTCAACACCTTCTAACTCTTCATCGTTGGTTACTCTGAAACCAATAGTTTTATCCAAAATGGTTCCCAGAATATAAGTCACAACAAATGAGAAGACCAACACAATTGCTGCTGCTTCAATTTGTCTAACTAGTTGTGTTGTTCCCCCGCCATACAAAAGTCCATTTGCGCCGAGTTCGTTCACCGAAGTTGTTGCAAAAACACCAATCAAAACGGTTCCGATAATTCCACAAACTAAATGAACGCCAACCACATCAAGGGAGTCGTCGTAGCCAAATTTGTGTTTCAAATCGACAACAAGGGCTGAAACTGCTCCGGAAATAACACCAATTGCAAGTGCTCCCCAAGTGTCAACGTAAGCACAAGCTGGTGTGATGGCAACTAATCCAGCAACAATTCCAGAGGCTGCACCAAGAGAAGTTGCATGACCGTATCTAAATCTTTCGATCATTAACCATCCTGCAACTGCCGCACAAGTTGCACTAAATGTGTTTATGAATGCAACTCCTGCTAAACCATTTGCACCAAGTGCAGAACCGGCATTGAAACCAAACCAACCAAACCACAGTAAACCTGCACCAATCATTACTAAAGGCAAGTTAGATGGGCGAAGCAACATATGTCCAAAACCAATTCGTTTTCCTAACACAAGTGCCAGAGCTAAACCTGCTGCACCAGCATTAATGTGAACCGCTGTTCCTCCGGCAAAATCAAGAGCTTTGATTTGAGTAGCGATAAATCCACCACCATTTGCTTCTGCGTCACCAAAATAAAACACAGCGCGTGCAACCGGCAGATAAACAATTGTTACCCAAATTGCAGAGAAAACTAACCAGGTTCCAAATCGTGCACGATCTGCAATTGCACCAGAAATTAATGCCACGGTTATAACAGCAAACATGGCTTGAAACGCAATGAATGCAGTTGCTGGAATTGGATAGTAAGCACCATTAACTGCAAGTGCTGAAGTATTAAGAAGACCATTGAGTCCAAAAAATGCTGTTGGATCTCCAATGAAACTTCCAGAATCTAATGCTGGACCAAATGCAACGGAATAACCAAAGGTCACCCAAATGATTCCAACTACAAATATCGCACCAAATGACATCATCATCATGTTTAATGTCGATTTAGCTCGAACCATGCCACCGTAGAAAAGGGCAAGTCCTGGAGCCGTCATAAGTAAAACAAGTGCAGTACAAATTAAGACCCAAGCGGTATCTCCAGCACTGATTTCAGGCATAAATAAAGTTCACTTCCTTAAAAATTTGGATTGATTTTTAAAACCTTCACGCGCCATTGCGACCAGGTATGAAAGAAAGATTGCCCTAGCTAAGTTTCAAGGGAAGTTAATTAGTGTTACGAAATTGTTAAATCTTGTAACACAGGCCTTGTTCTGTGCTGAGGATTCAACAGCCCAGAAGTGATAAATAAGTCAGCTGTGGCCCTGTTGCAGGCTGTGGGAATATTTTTCAAAACTGCCATACGCAATAGGGCTTTAACATCAGGATCATGAGGTTGAGGCTCTAATGGGTCCCAGAAGAAAATAAGTACATCTACTTTGCCTTCCACCATTTGTGAACCGATTTGCAAATCTCCCCCATGTGGTCCGCTTTCAACGACTTCGATTGGTAAACCTGACTCTAATTTGATTAATTTGCCTGTAGTACCAGTTGCCACAAGTTCAAAATCACTTAATACATTTTGATTTGCTAAAACCCATGCCAAAATATCGCTTTTTTTCTTATCGTGGGCAATCAGGGCAATTCGTTTTGTGTTCATGATTTAAGACTACGTAATCATTGTGTCTAGGGTATTAAATCGAGGTAATCGCTACATTAATATTTCTTTTTTTACCGGACTCCTCCAGGCAAACGAAATGTTAAATACATCTTCTGTGTCTAAAGTGGTATTTCTAATGGCTTTATAGCCATCTTCAAACAGGTTTAGTAGCACAATTTCAAGATAAATTTTAAGTCTTATGGCATATCCAGATGAGATTGAACCTAAACGAAGCGCATCCTTAATTAATAAATAAATCAAAGCAGGTAATAAATCTATGCTTCGACGAGCAAACCATTTGAACCCATTGGTAAGTAACCAAATTGTTTTTGCTTTTTTTTCCTGATTTGAGTGAGTGGGCAATTTTTCTTTTGATCTTCTAGGAAGTGAAAGCTCGCGTCTAACTAAATCAGCCAATATTTGATGTCCTCTTGGGCCTGGATGCATTCGATCAATGTGCCAGTTATTTCTGTCATAAATTTCTTCTCTATCAATGGTTTCAATCAAGAAAGCATTTGTTTTTGAAGCAGCCCATCTAAGTGCAGCATTAACTTGTAATGCTCTATCTAAGAGCACACACTTGATTGATTTGGGAGCAGGAGCAATTCTTGATGGGTCGTGAATTGCCAAGAGCACAACAACTGTTCCATTTGCTTCCAATTCACTTATAACTCTATAAAGACTATGAGCTACTTTTACTGGATCAAAATTGTTTCTCAGGGCATCATTGCCACCAACACAAATCAAAGCAAGATCTGCACGAACAGCTAAAGCACTGGGAAGTTGTTCAGTTAATACATCTGAAGCGCGTGCACCATTTTTGCTCAGATTCAAATATTTAGTTGCTTGCAAATCATGAGCAATACGACCAGTCCATCCATATCCAACTTGTGATTCCTTACCGCCAATATCACCAATTCCATAAACTGAACTATCACCAAGTGCCACCACTCTCAAATTTTGCTTGAGACGTAATTGCAACACTCTTTGACCAACAGAATTTAGATCAAGTACGCCGTTAAATGCGTTCATGCGACTAACTCCTTTTCTAGTTGGGTTACTTGGTAAAGCTCAAGTAATTGATTTGCTGTTTTATGCCATGAGTAGTTTCTTGAGTTTTCTAGTGCTCTTTTTCTATTTTCTGGATTTGTTGAAATTACGCATACAGATTCGACCCAATTTTCAATTTGATCATCAACGTATGCCCCACCGCCATTCACTAAAATTTCTTTTAATGCACTTTTTTCTGAAGCAATCACTGGGGTGCCGCAAGCTAGCGCTTCTAGCGCTGCCAAACAAAAAGTTTCATTTGGACCAGGGGCTAGCACAACATCTGCTGAGGCTAAGTATTTTGCAACTTCTGATCTGTTCTTGATGTAGCCGACAAAGTTTATAGGTAAGTTTTTGTATTTTTTCATTAATTTATTTTTCAAAGGCCCCGCACCTATTACATATAAACGAGGATTTAAACCTTGAGCAACTAATTCACGTACCACTTTAAAAGCAACTTCTGGGTTCTTTTCTTTAGATAATCTGCTACACAGGACTAATTTAGGAAAACTTGTGTGAGTTTTTAAATCTAAATCTGCGCTGTTTTCATTAAAAATTTCTGAATCTACTCCTAATGGAACAATAAATAAATTATTAGCTTGTACACTCTTAAATTCCTGAGCTGCAAATTTTGTGGTGGCAATTACATAATCAAATTTTCTAAAAGTTTTTCTATTGTGTCTTGCCACCAGTGCAGACAAATTTGGAATAAATGGGAAAAATGCTTTTAATACATTTGTGAGTATTTCGTGGGCAAAAAGTACTGTTTTTATACCTCTTTGATTAGCCCAAGGTGCTATTCCAATCAAGGTCAATCGATCATTGATTTCGATTACATCAGGGGAAAAATCTGTGAGAATTTTCTTTATTTCACCTGTTTTTATTATCATTCGGTATCCACCACTAAATGGAATCTTCCAACTTGGAAGAGTAATAACATCGGCGTAACTATTTGTTGTGCGAGTAAAATCTATTCCTGGAATAATTTGTAGGCATTGAATATCTCGAGAGCTGTATTGTTTAGCCAGTTCAATCATGCTGGTCTTTAGTCCACCTGATTTAGGCCCAAAAAAATTAGCAATTTGAACTATTTTTGTCATTAGGCCACACTTGCCAATTTTTTACCTAGTGCGTTTTTGTAATGAAAAACTAGCTGCTGGCAGACATTTTCCCAGGTATTTTCCTCAACTGAAGATCTAGCACTATGTGAAATTTTTTGAAGTAAATTCGGATTATTTAGTAACTCTTTAAATATATTTTTAAATGACTCATCACTTGCATTTTCGTATACAAAACCAGTTGTATTTGGAATTATTAGTTCGTGAGTTGCTCCTTGATTCGGGGCAATCACACATAATCCAGCAGCCAATCCTTCTTGAGCTACTTGGCAAAATGTTTCGTTTCTTCCTGGAGCAATTAATACATCAAGAGATGCGTAAGCTTGATTTAGCTGATCTCCAGTTAACCTTCCAGTGAATATTGCATTGGGCATATCTTCTTCTAATTTGTATCTACTTGGTCCATCCCCAATCACTACTACTTGAATTCGGGGGGAATCAGGAATGTATTTTAGATCCTCAACATTTTTCTCAGGAGCCAATCTTCCAACGTAACCTACGAAAATATCTGCTCGATTATTCCATTTAAGTCTTAAACTTAAATCTCTATTTTCTGGGTTAAAGGCATTGATGTCAACACCTCGACCCCAAATGCTCAGGTTTTTAACGTTTAGCTCTTCAAGTTTTGTCATTGCCCACTTTGATGGAACCAGATTCAAAGTCGCCAAATTATGAATGTGACTTAACCATAAATCTGAAAATTTTGAAACAGACGAATAACCGTAGTATTTAGCAAAACCTGTAACATCTGTTTGATAGACAGCAACATTTGGTATTGCTAATTCTTTGGCTGCACGAAGCGCAATTTCACCTAAAACAAAGGGTGATGCAATATGCAAAATATCGAAGCCTTTTTTCTTGAATATTTTTTCTAATTGACGTTTTGTAGTAATAGCTAGGTCGTAATCATGAATGGAGGGAACCGTGATGCTGTTAATTCTGATGACCTCGACATCAAGGGGTTCTTCAGTTTGATTTTGACCAGCAGCAATAATTGTTACATCATGACCTTGTGACTTTAAATACTTGGCGGTGCGCAGGACAGAGTTTGATACGCCATTGATTCTGGGCCAAAATGACTCAGCCACTATTCCAATAATCACACCATAATTGACTCAATTTTAGGTCAAATCTTGTCGATATTTAGGTTAAGTGTTTGTTAACGAATATTGAATATCAAGATTTGGACGGTTTCACCGTTACCTTCACCGAAACTTCTTGAAAGAATTGCCCCGTGAGCGTTGCATTCTTCGATTTAGACAACACCCTGGTCAAGGGTTCCTCAATGTTTTATTTCGCTAAACACTTAGTCAAACAAGGATTCTTTACTAAGCGAGAATTAGCCAAATTCGCTACCGCCCAAGCAAGATTTATCAGAACCAGAACTGAAGATAAACGAATTCAAGAAATTATCACCGAAAAAGCCTTGAAACTGGTTGCTGGGAGAGAGCAAACCGAATTGACCCAGTTGTGTGAATCTTCTTTAGCTGACTCTTTAGGTGAAGCTTTGTATCCAGAAGTTCTAGCCTCCCTGAGATGGCACCAAGATCGTGGCCAACAAACCTGGATCGTGACAGCAAGTCCAATCGAAATTGCTAGCGGAATTGCCTCTCGATTAAATATGACTGGTGCATTGGGAACTATTGCCGAAATTGAAGATGGAAGATATACCGGGAAGCTGCGCAGTGGAGTATTGCATGGAAAAAACAAATCCAAAGCTGTTATAAAGCTTTCTGATTCAATGGGGATAGATCTTGATCATGCGTATGCATACAGTGATTCACTAAATGATCTTCCTTTATTAAGTGCTGTGGGAACACCAATTGTGGTAAATCCGAATAAGGAGTTGTTAAGAATCGCCCGAAAAAATGATTGGCAAGAAATCATCACTGATCCTAAATTTTCTAAATCGGCCTAAACGTGGACAACACAGTAATTGAATATTTGATTCTGGCACTACTTTCTTTTTTTGCCGGAGGATTAACTCTGTTTACAGGTTTTGGACTAAGCACAATTTTGCTACCAGTTTTTGTAGTTTTTTTCCCAGTTGCTATCGCAGTGCCCTCCACTGCGATAGTGCACTTCTTGAATAACTTCTATAAATTATTCATTTTCTTTAAGAGAATTAATCTTAAAATTCTTCTAAGATTTGGTGTTCCAGCCTTGTTTGCCTCCATCTTTGGTGCTTACCTCTTACAGAAATTATCTAGTAATGAAAGAAATCTAGAAATACTTCTTGGTATCTTAATTATCTCTATTGCATTTCTAGAAATATTTCCTGCCATTAGAAATCTAAAAATTGGAATTAAATGGGCACCTCTGGGCGGAGTAATTTCAGGATTCTTTGGAGGATTGAGCGGCCATCAAGGTTTATTTAGATCTGCATTCTTAGTCAAGAGTGGTCTAAGTAAAAATAGCTTCATTGCCACAGGTGTTGGTATTGCAGTCCTTGTAGATATAACACGTTTAAGTGTTTATGGTTCAACTATTTTTACAACCTCTATTATTTCATCAGATGGTTTTTGGTTACCTGTTGTAATTTCAACTGTTTCTGCACTTTTTGGAGTTTCGCTAGCAACAGATCTGGTCAAGAAAATGACAATTGGTTTGATAAGAAATATGGTTTTTGTTTTGATCTTTATATCAGGCGTTCTCTTAATCTTGGGAAAGATTTAGTTCTCGTACCCCTTAGGCATGTTTTTCTCATGCTCTGCAGGCACAGCAAGTCTTTTAATGTCATCTGCTCGACCGGGAAAATCGTTAATCAAATCGGAGTAATAGCCACCTTCAAATATTTCACCAGTAAATCCAGGAGACATAGTGCAACCAAAGAGTCCCCACTCTCCACCTTGAACGATTTCTCCTGCTTGCCACACATTTTCAGGAACTGTGAATTGAACTAATTCACCTTTTGAAAAATCTGAACCAAGTATTACTTCTTTTGTTGTTTTATCTGGGTAAAGCAGAACTAATCTAATTGGATCTCCTGCATAAAAATGCCAGACTTCTTCATATTTCAATCTATGAAACAACGAACAACTTCTAGGTTCATCTGAATAAAGGGCAATAATGGCACTGCCATCAGCTGATCCATCTGGTCTGCTGGTTTTTGATCTGTAAGTCTTAACAAAATAGGTGCTTTCCACAGGCAAAGTAGTCATTTGAAAGTGTTCGATAACTTGTTTTGTGGTGGGTCTCAATTTAGTAATCCATCCACAAAATCTTCGGCATTAAATTCAATTAGATCATCAATTCCTTCACCAATTCCAACAAACTTCACGGGAACTTTTAATTCTCTTTGCACAGCAATCACGATTCCACCTTTGGCAGAACCATCTAATTTTGTTAATACAATTCCTGTCACTTCAACTGCTTCAGTGAAAACTCTTGCTTGTATTAATCCATTTTGACCGGTTGTGGCATCAATGACTAACAAGGTTTCGGTAACGGTGGCATGTTTTTCAATCACTCTTTTTACTTTGCCTAACTCATCCATGAGCCCAGCTTTGGTATGCAATCTTCCCGCGGTATCAATGATTACAACTTTGGCACCAATTGCTAAACCTTCTTGAACAGCGTTGAATGCAACTGCTGATGGCTCAGAATTCTCAGGTCCAACAACTACAGGAACAGAACTTCTTTCTCCCCAAGTTTGTAGTTGCTGACTTGCTGCAGCGCGAAAAGTATCAGCAGCACCTAGCACACATTTGTTTCCTGCATTTGTTAATTTATGAACAAGTTTTCCCACAGTTGTGGTTTTGCCTGTGCCATTAATTCCTACCATCATGATCACTGAAGGAGTTGCTGAAATATTTAGACTTCTATCACTTGTTGCAAGAGATTCTATTAATTGATTTCTTAAAACTTCTTTTCCTTCTTCAGCACTATGAGCACCTTTTAAAGTTGGATTGTTTTTTAATTCTTGAACTATTTCTTGAGTAGTTTTAATTCCCACATCAGCCATAATCAATGTGTCTTCAATTTCTTGCCAAGCTTGATCATCGAGAGTAGAACGAGAAAAAATATTAAGTAGGTTAGAGCCAAATGTTGATTTGGTTTTTAAAGGTTTTTCTTCCTTGTTTTTCCTACTAAAGATTCCCATGACCAGAGTTTATGCTGGTTGATCTTCTCGTACTTCACGAATTCTTTGACTTACCACTGTTGAAATACCATCTCCACGCATTGAGACTCCATAGAGAGAATCACAAATTTCCATGGTTCTCTTTTGATGTGTAACAACAATCAATTGAGAGTTTTGTCTTAGTTCTTCATAAAGTTCAAGGAGGCGACCAAGGTTGGCATCATCAAGTGCTGCTTCAACCTCATCGAGAATATAGAACGGGGATGGTCTTGCTTTAAACAAAGCAACCAAGAATGCAACCGCAGCCAAAGATCTTTCTCCACCAGAAAGAAGAGAAAGTCTTAAATAACGTTTACCTTGTGGTTTAACTTCGATGTCAATTCCTGTGGTGAGCATGTTTTCTGGATCAGTCAAAACTAATCTTCCTTCTCCGCCTGGGAAAAGTCTTGGCAATACTGTTTCAAATTCACGTGCCACGTCTTTATAGGCTTCGTTAAATACTTCTTGCACTCTTTGTTCTACTTCAGCAATTACTTCTAATAAATCTTTTCTGGTTTTTTTCACATCTTCTAGTTGCTCTGTTAAGAATTGGTTTCTTTCTTCCAAAGCGCTGAATTCTTCTAAAGCAAGTGGGTTAATTCGACCAAGAAGGGCTAGTTTCTTTTCTGCATCAAGAGCACGTTTTTCTTGCTTCTCTCGAACATAGGCTTCTGGTTCTTTTGGCGCAGGAATTGGCATATCAGGATCTGCATCTTCATCGATGTGCACGATCTGAGGAACTAATTGATCTGGACCGTATTCCTTCAGTAAGGAATCGGCTTCAATACCGTAATCTTCCAAACCTTTGAGCTCAATTTGTTCAATTCTTAATCTTTGTTCCATGCGGGCAACTTCATCACGATGCACTGTGTCTACCAGGCGTTCTAATTCTGAACCTAAATCTCTAATGGCATGGCGTACTTGTTGCACTTCTTGTTCCATAGATTGTTGAAGTTTGGTTGCTTCGTCTCTTTCGTGCTCTGCTGTGATTAATGAATTTTCCAGATAAGACATGGCTGTTTCCACACCTTGGAACACAGCATTGGCGATATGGGCTTCGCGTCTTCTTTGTTCACGACGTTCCATTGCTTTAGAGCGAGACACTCTTTCACTGCTTGCTGTTCTTTCAAGTTGTTCTGCTCTTTGAACAACAGCAGCTAATCTTTCTTCAGCCGTTCGCATAGCAAGGCGGGCATCAACTTCTGCAGCTCTTGTGGTTTCAAGCAGTGCTCTTAATCTTTCTAATTCTGAAGCATCTATTTCAATTACTTCTTCAGGTTCTGTTCCAGAATCAGCTAAACGAGTTTCAATTTCACGAAGCACTCTTTCATCATCAGCACGTGCTGTGTGAGATGCACGAAGCAAACTATCTAATCTTTCTGCTTCTGCTTGAGAAGATCTGTTTTGCTCACCCAATGCTGCAAGTTTTTCAGCAATTGCTGCTAGTTCTGCATCTGATTCATAAAGCAAAGCAAGAGCTGCTTCAACTTTTTCAGAGGCTCGTTTTTGTTCATCTTTGGCATTTTGTAATTCAAATCTAAGTTGATCAGCTAAAGCACTTGTTTGATCTCTTTCAGTTTCAGCTTTTTCAACATTAGCTTTTGCTTCAATACGAGAACGAGTGTTTACTGTTCCACCAATTACGTAATAAGAAGTTACTTTGTCGCCATCTCTAGTTACAGCAGTTAGTCTTGGTTGCAATCTCACAGCTTCTTGAGCATCTTCTAATGTTTCAACAATTACCACATCTCGCAGTAATTTCTTTAAAGCATTTTGTAATTCATAAGGAGCATTTACTAATTCAATTGCATTTCTGGAAAACGGTGGCGCAGCAGGTGCATTGTTTTGTTCATAAAGAGCATCAGCTAATAAAACTGCAGCTCTGCCCGTTTTGTTGTTCTTAAGTTTATTAATGGATCTAATTGCATCATTAACAGATTTTGCAGCAATTGCATTTGCAGCATCTCCTAATGCAACAGCAACTGCTGATTCCCAACCACTTTCAATTCTTAACAATGTAGAAAGAGAACCAATCAATGAATCATCACCAGAATTTAATAATGAATCTCCACCGTCAACTTCTTCTAACAAAGATTGCTGTAAAGCTTCTGCTCTTGCTGTCAATGCTGCTTTTGATTTTGCCGTTTCTTGAGATTTAATTTCTAATTCAGCAACTTTTGCATCCGCTGCTGCTAATTCTTTTGCAGCTTGTTCGTATTGAGTGTCTAATCCTTTTTCAACACCATCAAGTCCTGCAATTTGAGATTCAAGGGATAAGAATTCTGTTTTTGCTTTTTCAGCACGTTCGCGTGCTTCTCTAACTTCAACTTCTAATCTTGTTGCTTCACTGGCACGAGCTTCAATGCGAGATTTTGCGGCATTAACTTGTCCATTTAATCTGGCAAATTCTTCGCGCTTGTCAGCTGCAGATTTAATTGCATTGGTGTGACGAGCTTGTTCTGTTTGAAATAACTCTTCGGTGGCATTTCTTTCTCCAGTTGCTTTACTTAAGAAGTTCTTAGCAACTTCAACATCTTTTTGTAATTCATAAGAATTTTCTCTAGTTGACTTTGCTTCCTTTTCTAACGCTTCAGGATCTGCACCTGTGGTTTGTTCTTGAATTTCTTCTTCCACGAGTTTTGCTCGTTCCAGAGCAAGAGATCTGGTACCAAAAAAGCGTTCTCTTAATGATGCAAGTTTGAACCAAGTTTGTTGAGCAGTTTGTACTCTAGGAGTTGCCTCTAATAACAATCTTTCTAATTCTGATTCGCGAAGTTTCTTAACATTCATTTTGCTTTCTACTTCTGCTTGCTTTTCTCTCAAAATTGTTTCGTCAGCAACTTCTTTCATCATGTTGATGCGCATTTGAGTCAAGTCGTCAGCCAACATACGCAATTTTGCATCTCTTAGCTCTGCTTGAATTGTTTGTGCTTTTCGTGCAACATCTGCTTGTCTAGCTAAAGGTTTAAGTTGTCTTCTTATTTCATTTGTTAAGTCTTGTAAGCGAAGCATATTTGCTTGAGTGGCATCAAGTTTTCTTTCTGCCTTTTCTTTTCTTCTTCTATGTTTTAGAACTCCGGCTGCTTCTTCAATAAATCCTCGACGATTTTCAGGTGTTGCACTTAGAACAGATGCAACTTGACCTTGACCCACGATGACGTGCATTTCTCGACCAATTCCAGAATCTGAAAGAAGTTCCTGCACATCAAGAAGGCGTGAAGCGTTTCCGTTAATGGCGTATTCAGATCCACCATTTCTAAATAAAGTTCTTGAAATTGTTACTTCTGCATAATCAATTGGTAGTGCGCCATCAGCGTTATCAATAGTTAAAACAACTTCAGCTCTACCTAATGGTGCTCTTCCTGCAGAACCTTTAAAAATAACATCGTCCATCGTGCCACCACGTAAAGTTTTGGCACCTTGTTCACCCATTACCCATGCAATTGCATCAACAACGTTTGATTTACCAGAACCATTTGGTCCAACAACTGCAGTAATACCTTGTTCAAAATTGAGTGTTGTAGCAGAAGCAAATGATTTAAATCCGCGAATAGTCAGACTCTTTAAATACAAGATCTGCCTCCGGATTTAGTGGGTTTGTCTTAACCCTCTAACTCTATCTATGAGGGCGTATGTGAGGTTGGCAATTTGGACAGATTGTTGAACTTCTGTTGTTAGAAAAGGCTTCTCGGACCATTTCCAAATCACACCTGTAACACCTTTCACCTTCGCGACCATATGCGTTCAATTCGTTTTCGAAGTAACCACTTTCGCCATTGACGTCAATATAGAGATCATCAAAGGAGGTTCCACCTTTTTCTAGCGCTTTGGCCATCACTTCTTTGGCACTTAACAAGATTTCTTTTATTTTTTTCTCATTTAAATCTTCACAAACATTTGCCCAATGAGTTTTTGCTAACCACAAAGCTTCATCGGCGTAAATATTTCCGATTCCTGCCACAATTTCTTGATTTAAAAGTGCTTGTTTGATTCCTGTTTTTCTTCTCTTTATGTTGGCAATTGTTTTATCAATATCAAATGTTTCTTCAAATAAATCAGGGGAAATATGCAATACCGATTGAGGAACTAATCGGTTGTCTTTAGCTTCCACTAATTCTTCTAAATTGATCCAGCCAAAGGTTCTTTGATCAATGAAGTGCAAACTTCTTTTCTTGTCGGCAAAATCAAAAGTAACTCGAGCATGTGTGGATGGTTTCTCATCATGTTTGACCATCAGCATTTGCCCACTCATGCCTAAATGCGCACTGATGGCTTGCGAGGAGTTCTTGAGAGTCATCCATAAGAATTTGCCTCGACGCTCAACTGAATTGATTGTTAAACCGGCGACTGTTTTTTCAAATGTTATAGTGCTGAATTCAAAGTTTCTTAACGCTCTATTGTTTCTTACCTTGGCTTTTTCAATCTTTCTATTTTTAATGTGCTTTGCTAAGCCTTTTCGAACTACTTCAACTTCTGGTAATTCTGGCATTTAAGGTCTTAAATTATTTATCTCAGTGTAAGCAGAACTAGCAGCATGCTGTTCTGCTTCTTTTTTACTTTTGCCTTCTCCATTGCCATAAAATTCTTCGCCAATTTTTACCTTAGCCATAAAACTTTTGTCATGATCTGGACCAGATTGTTCAATCGCGTATTCAATTGCACCGAGTGATTTGGAATTTACAAGTTCTGCCAAACTAGTTTTCCAATCAAGACCTGCTCCTAGTTCTGCACTTGCAGCCAAAATTGGTGCAAAAAGTTGCAAAATAACTTCACTTGATTTTTCAATTCCATGCTCAACATAAATTGCGCCAAGTAAGGCTTCAACTGCATCAGCCAAAATACTTGATTTATCTCGACCACCGGTTGCTTCTTCACCTTTACCAAGTAAAAGAAATTCACCCAAACCTAAAGTTCTTGCCACATCAGCTAATGCTTTGGCGTTAACAACAGCAGCACGAAGCTTCGCTAATTGACCTTCTTGAGCATCAGGATTTTTTCTATAAAGTTCATCAGTGATAACAATTCCTAAAACGGAATCACCTAAAAATTCAAGTCTTTCATTTGTGGGGATGCCACCATTTTCATAAGAAAATGATCTATGCGTAATCGCTTGTTTTAATATTTCTTCCGATAGTTCAACGCCTAGGCGCGCTACTAGTTCGCGCATATTACAAATTTATTTATGGATTTGTAACTTGACGTTTTGCGTATGTTCCACATGTTGGACATGCAGTGTGTGGAAGTTTTTCTGAACGACAACGATCACAAGTAACTAAAGTTGGAACGGTTGCTTTCCATTGTGCGCGACGATTGCGTGTATTAGAACGCGACATTTTTCGTTTTGGTACTGGCACTTTTCTCTACTTCTCTTCCTTTAATTGCGATAGCTTCGACCATCGCGGATCTATTATTTCGTGCTTATGTTCAGGATCCTCTTCGAGACGAATTCCGCACTGGGCACAAAGTCCAAGACAATCATCATTGCAAAGAGGTCTGGTTGGTAGTTCAAGCACCACCGCATCTATGAGGGCAGGCTCAAGATCTATCAAATCTCCTTGCATCCTTCTAATCTCATCTGCTTCGTCATCATCGGTAATTTCTTTATCTTCATAGACATATAAATCTGTAACCTGTGCATCAATTTCATATTGAACAGGATCTAAACAGCGAGAACATTCAGTTTCTGCTTCGAGATAAACTTCCCCCGTAACTAACACTCCATCAACTACTGCTTCTAGTAAAAGATCTAAATCAATCTCGGTTTCTGCAGGAACTATTACTGGACCATTAGTTAAAAAATTAGGTAACTTAATGGTGATGTCAATTTTCTTTGATTCACCCGCTCTACGAGGCAATTCATGTGCATCAAGTACTAAAGGATCTCGTGCGTCTAATTTCTTCATGTATTTAACCTAAATCGTTAAAGGAATTTTTGCCACTTATTTTTTCTCTACCGCGCCTTACTGCTAACAAGGTTTTATTCAAGGTGACTTCAAAATTTGCTAGCCGAGCATCAATGTATTCATCGGTTTCATTGCGCATTGAATTTAGCTCTTGATTGACTTGTTGCAATATTTCTTGAGCCCTTTGAGTGGCTGATTGAACAATTTCAGTTTGAGAGATTAGTCGATTCGCTTCAGATCTTGCTTGGTCAATTAAAACTTGACCAGCCAGACGACCTTCTTCGATTACCGCTTCTTTATTGTCTAGTAAGTGATTTGCCTGCAAAATATCTTGTGGAAGCTTCTTCTTTAATTCATTCAATAAATTAATCATTTCTTGACGGTTAACTAAAGCCCCATCACGAGATAGCGGCACAGAGCGTGCTTCTGCTATTTCGTTTAAAATTTGTTCGATTATTTGTAAGGATTCCATAGTGTTATTTCTGATATTTCGCTTTCAACGCTTGCGCTACTGGTTTTGGAACTGAGGTTGAAATATCTCCCCCATGTCGTGCCACTTCTCTAACCAAACTTGAGGAAAGAAATGAGTAAAGCGGATTTGTGGCTACAAACAAAGTTTCTACGGGTCCTAATTGATAGTTCATTTGAGACATCTGTAATTCATAGTCAAAATCACTAACTGCCCTTAATCCTTTAACAATTGCTGTTACGCCTCTGTCTCGACAGAAATCAACCAATAATCCATCAAAGGTTTCCACAGTTACTTTAGGTAAATGTTTACAAGATTCTCTAATTAATTCAACGCGTTCTTCAATCGTAAAAAGTCCTGCTTTGGTGTGATTAACCAAAACAGCCACCACGACTTCATTTGAAATATCTGAGGCTCTTTTGAATACATCAATATGGCCATTGGTTACAGGATCAAAGGAACCGGGACAAACTACTTTTTGCATACTTGACCGTACCAAACACACGTATCGCCATAACTCTTATCTCTAATGCTTTCGAAGCCATCAGGCCAAACAAAGTCACCAGATCTCTTAGAAGTTTCCACAACCAGGATGGCGTCATCAGAAAACCAAGAATTAGCAAGACCAGAAGTTATGACTTTTGAGATTTGTGCCAGCGGCATTTCATAAGGCGGATCGAGAAAAATCAATTGCGCAGGCATTTTTAGTTTTTCTGCAGGTTTTGCCGAAAAGAGTGTTTCTACTTTTGTATCAACAACATGAGCATTTACTTTCAAGTCTTCAATGTTTTTGTTAATAACTGCAACTGCATTCTTATTGTCTTCCACAAATACACAGTGATTTGCCCCTCTAGAAATTGATTCAATTCCAAGAGCACCACTTCCTGCAAAAAGATCCAGCACACTTACTTCAGCAATTGCATCAAGAGAAGTAAGACTAGAAAAAACAGCTTCACGAACTCTTTCCGCAGTTGGTCTAGTTCCTGCATCTGGAACTTTTAGAGCTCTTCCTCTAAGTTCTCCAGCAATGATTCTGGTCATTTAGTTTTTCTCCAAGAATTCTGTTTCTGCTTCTTTTTCTATTTCTAATACAGCTTTTTGTAGAGCTGGCACTTGCGCAAGTGTAAAATCTTGTTCAACTAGTTTCTTGCAAGCATCTCTAGCCAATTCTACTAATTCCACATCTTTGACAACCTGGAGTAATTTCAAAGAAGATTTTCTACCAGATTGTCTTGAACCTAGAACATTTCCTTCTCTTCGAATTTCCAAATCAAGTTGAGCTAATTCAAAACCATCAGTAGTTGATGCCACTGCTGCAAGTCTTTCCCTTGCAGGAGAATCTTCAGGAGATTCAGTAACAAATAAACAAATTCCAGGATCTTTGCCTCGACCAATTCGACCACGCAACTGATGCAATTGGCTAACACCAAATCGATCAGCATCAAGAATGATCATCATCGTGGCATTTGGTACGTCAACACCAACTTCAATAACAGTTGTGGAAACTAAAACATCAATGCCATCTTTAGCACTTGGTCCTGCATTAAATCTGCGCATGATGTCGTCTTTTTCTTCACTCGACATTCGTCCATGCAAAACGCCAACTCTGACATCTTTTAATGGCCCACCAGAAAGCATTGGTGCAACTTCTAACACAGCAAGTGGTGGACGTTTCTCTTCTTCTGTTTCTAAATCTGTGTCATCTTCTGCAGCCGCACCACCAATGCGAGGTGCAACTATATAAACTTGGTGACCATTTTTAACTTCTTCAACAGTTCTTTGCCATCCTCTTTCTAAGTGTCCTGGTTTTTCTACAGATAAAACAACATGAGTTGTAATTGGGCTTCTTCCTTGCGGTAATTCTTTTAGTGAACAAATATCTAAATCACCAAACACAGTCATTGCCACAGTTCTTGGAATAGGTGTTGCAGTCATTACCAAAACATGTGGTCGTTTATCTCCAGGAGATTTGGCAGCCAAAGCTGCACGTTGTTCAACACCAAATCGATGTTGTTCATCAACCACAACTAAAGCTAAATCTTTAAACTTCACACCTTCTTGAATAATGGCATGTGTTCCTACCACAATTCCTGCATCACCATTTGCAATGTTTGCTAACACATTTGATCTGTTGGCACCAGTTACTGATCCAGTTAATAACTCAACACGGGTTCCAATCTCACTTCCCCCAAGTTCTCCCTTGGTAGCAAGTGCACCCATAAATTTCTTTATTGTTCTTAAATGTTGTCCAGCTAAAACTTCAGTTGGTGCAAGCAATGCTGCTTGACCTCCTGCATCAACTGCTGCGAGCATCGCACGAAGTGCCACGATTGTTTTTCCACTTCCCACATCTCCTTGAAGTAATCGATGCATCGGGTGAGTTTGCCCAATTTCTGCAAATAATGCTTCGCCTATTTCTTTTTGTCCCTTAGTTAATTCAAAAGGTAGGTTCTTATCAAATTCAGTGACTAAACCATCTGTTACTTGCTTTCGAGCAGTTGCGGGAAGTTGTGATTCTTTTGCTCGTCTTTGCAATAAAACAGTTTGTAAAACAAATGCTTCATCAAATTTCAATCGATTCAAAGCCATTGCAACTTGCTCAAAGGTTTCTGGTTCATGAATCCAGGTGATGGCTTGTTTAAAAGAGATCAGTCCTAATTCTTCCTGCATGACTTGAGGAACCACATCATCGTCTTCTTGGATTTCAAATTGACTCATCACAAACTTGATTGCTTTGGCAGTTCTCCAACTAGGAACAGATCCTGTTGCTGGATAAACCGGAATTAACGCTTTGGCAAACATTTCGATTACATCTGGATCTGTTTCTTCACCTTGTTGAGCAGTCAAAATATATTCAGGATGAATTAATTGTTTTCGACCTCTATATTCCTGAACCTTGCCGGCAAATAAACCTTGAATACCTGGAATCAATCTTTTCTTGTGCATGCTTGCCATGGCAAAGAAAGCTAAGTCAATTGTTTTCTTTCCATCTGTTACTACTACTTCTAGACGTGTTGTACGTCTGCCTTTCATGGGTGCTTCTTTGGCAGAAGCAACTTCAGCTAAAACGGTTGCGTGCTCACCAATTCTTAAAGATTTAAGATCTGTTAATTCACCACGTTTGGCATAACGCCTTGGATAATGGCGCACCAAATCTTCCACTGTTTCATAACCAAAAGCAGTGGATAAAAGTTTTGCTGACCGACCGCCTAAGACATCAATCAGCGAGGAATTTAGGTGAACCATCGTTGGTTCCAGCCTAGGCTTAGTGGGTGCTTTCAAGGCGCATTCAATGCCTTGGGTAGGCTCTTACAAGTTGCTAAAAAGTGCAATTAAATAATCGGGAGTGAAATTACAGATGGCCGCCAAGTGCGATGTTTGTGGCAAAGGACCAGGATTTGGTCACCAAGTTTCACATTCCAACGTTAAAACTAAAAGACGTTTCAATCCAAATATTCAAAGAGTTAAAGCAATCATTAAAGGAACACCAAAGCACGTTAATGTTTGTACTTCCTGCCTACGCGCAGGCAAAGTAACTCGCTAACTAAATTTTAAAGTGATCGTGGCCTTTAGGGCCTAGAAAATGTTTTCCATCAATTGTTACTTGAGCTTTTCCTTCAAACACTTCACCAATTACTTTGAATCCATCAGGCACTTGTCTAGATCTTGGAAGAGTTGCTACAAAAGCATGATCATCTCCCCCAGTCATTACCCAAATCATGGGATCAACATTTAGAGCAGCTGCAACATCTAATATTTCTTGTTCAGGAATTAACGCTGTAGTTTTAATATCAATGTGAACTTCTGATGCTGTGGCAATGTGGCCTAAATCTTGCAATAAACCGTCTGAAACATCAATCATGGAAGAAACAAAGTCTTTAGCAATAGTTCCAGCAAAGTAAGGAACTTTTGGTCTTCTATGTGCATCGCAAACTATTTTTGGTGATTTAAAACCTCTGCGCAAAGCACTTAAACCAGCTTCTGCCCAACCTAATCTTCCTGCCATGATTACTAAGTTTCCTGGTTCAGCACCACTTCTTTTTAGTGGAGCTTGCGATAAACCAGCATCATTAATATTTCCTAGAGCAGTAATAGAAATAGTTAAACTCTCAGATTTAGTGGTGTCTCCACCTACAACTGCAGCATTTACTAATGCTGATTCTTCACAGATTCCATCAACGAGTTCAATTAACCAATCAACTTTAGTTGTTCCAGGAATTGCTAAACCAATAAGTAATGCAGTTGGTGTTGCACCTGTTGCCACAATGTCAGCTAAATTTGCAGCAGCAGCTCTATGCCCAATATCTCTGGCACTTGACCAATCTCTTTTGAAATGTTGACCTTCAACCAACATGTCAGTTGATGCCACAACGCGAGCAGAATCTAATTGCACAATGGCAGCGTCATCACCTAAACCAAGGATTACTTGAGAAGCAGGAGCTAGACGAGATTTCAATAATTCGACAAAGCCAAATTCACCCAAGTCGGCGATTGTTTGCTCACTCATCTTGATCTCCCCCTCTTCAATTATCCAACTTAAATGTAAGTTTATGCTCACTATCAGAAAAAGAAAGTTGAAAAATAATGAGTGTTCAGGCCTACATCTTGGTACAAACCGAAGTCGGTAAGTCAGATGAGGTTGCTTTAGCCATTAAAGCAATCGCGGGCGTGATGAACTCAGAACACGTAACTGGACCCTATGACGTGATTGTTAGAGCAGAAGCCAAATCCATTGATGATTTAGCCAAAGTGGTTTTAGCAAAAGTTCAAACTGTAAAAGGCATTACTAGAACACTTACTTGCCCAATAGTTAACTTGTAATTAGTGCAGGCCAATTGGTCTGTTCAAAGCCTCTTGAATTAAGTAATCAACTAATTCGTCATATTTCATACCACTTGCTTCCCACATACGAGGAAACATTGAAATTGAAGTAAAGCCAGGCATGGTATTGATTTCATTAACAATTATTTCATCATCTTTTGTTAAGAAGAAATCAACTCGAGCTAAACCTTCGCAATTAAAGTAATCAAAAACGCGTGCTGCCAGAAGTTGCAGATCAGCTTGGATTTTTTTATCAAGTTTGGCAGGCACAATCAGATCTGCTGAATCATCCATATATTTTGCTTCAAAGTCATAGAATTCATGACCTTTTTTAACAATAATTTCAGCTGGCAGAGATGATCTGGCTGCCTTTTTATCTTCACCAGTTATGACTGCACATTCAATTTCACGAGCATTTTCAATACTTGCTTCCACAATAATTCTCTTATCGTGCACACGGGCTTCTTCAATAGCTGCTTCTATTTTGGAAGCATCTTTAATTTTTTGAATTCCTAAAGAACTTCCAGCTCTGGCTGGTTTTACAAATACCGGTAAACCTAATTCTGAGATTTTCTTTAGGATATTTGGCTTGTCGTTTTTCCATTGTGAATCAAGAATGGTGACAAAATCTCCCACTGGAAAACCAGCAGTTTTTAGTAATGTTTTTGAGGTGGTTTTGTCCATGCCAATGGCTGAACCCAAAACTCCTGATCCAACAAAGGCAATGGCGTGCAAATCAATTAATCCTTGAATTGTTCCATCTTCACCATAGGGACCATGTAGAACTGGGAAAATTACATCCAGAGTTATCAAATCATCTGGCGGAAATTTTGAAAAAGAAACTGATTTATTGGATTGGATTCCAGCCTTTGTTACTTCAGGAAGATCACCCTTAGTCAAGGTTAAAAACGGATTCTTGTCTTCAAAAACCACCCAAGAATTATCTTTAGTAATTCCCATTGGCACTACTTCATACTTATTTCGATCAAGCACATTAATGATGGAATTTGCTGAAATGCAAGATATTGAATGTTCAGAGGATCGTCCTCCGAATAAAACACCGACTCTTATTTTTTCCACAGCCGCAATTCTATTCGTTCTCTGCTGTGATTGGTTGATCAAGGAGTGCTGCCATTACATCGTGAGCATCATCTCCATCGCGAATTACTCTTAGTACTTGAGCAGCAATTGGCATATCTAAATCATATTTTGCAGCAATTGCTAAAAGTGGTGCCAAACTCATTGCACCTTCTACAGTTCCGTGTGCCTTTAATTGTGCTTCTTCAATAGTTTTTCCTTGACCAAGTGCTTCACCAAAAGTTCTATTTCTTGACAATGGGGATTGTGAAGTTGCAATCAAATCACCAATTCCTGCTAAACCTAAAAAGGTTTCAGTCTTAGCCCCCAGGGCTACACCTAATCGAGTCATTTCTGCTAAGCCTCTAGTAATTAATGCAGACTGAGTATTTTCCCCAAGTCCTAAACCAACTGCAATTCCATTTGCAATAGCGACAATGTTTTTAACCGCTCCTGCTAATTCGGTGCCAATGACATCTGTAGTCCAAAATGCTCTGAAATAATTTGTTGCTAAAGCATTTGCTACATCTGCTGCCACATCTTCGTCAGCTGCGGCAATAGTGGTTGCGGTGGGTTGGCGATGAATGATTTCTCCAGCCAAGTTAGGACCACTTACAACTGCTACTCGATTTTCAGAACATTTCAAAACATCAGCTAGAACTTCGGAGATTCTCATTTTTGATGAGTTTTCAATACCTTTAATTAAAGAAACAAAAACAGCTGTTGGAGAAACAAAGTCTTGCCAAGCTTCTAGGTTTTCTCTTAAGGATTGGGCGGGAACAGCAAAGAAAACTAATTCTTTTTTATCAAGGGCAACTTGAGCAGAAGTGGTTGCTGAAATTCGAGAAGAGAGTTTTACACCAGGATGAAACTTAGAATTCTTTTTATTTTCATTTATGTCATTAACAACTGCTTCACTTCTGGCCCACAACACAACATTGTGTCCAGCATCAGCTAAAACTTGACCACAAGCTGTGGCCCAAGCGCCACCACCCATTACCGCAACAGTTTTTATGGTCTTTCCTTTGTCCAAGGCATTCTTTGTGCCGGTGGGGTTTCGTTTCTAATCTGAGCTAATTCATTTGTGATTGCATCCATAATTCTAGACGTTGCATCCTTTAATACTTCCCCTGTGATCTCTTGACCGTAAAGATCACTCAAATCAACCGGTTTTCCAGCTTGCACAATCACGGTTTTTCGGGGAAATAGTTTTAATTTCTTGGAATAAGGAGCAAGAACAAATTGTGCTCCCCAATGAGCAACTGGAATAACTGGTGCTTTGGTGGCAAGAGCAATTCGTGCTGCTCCAGTTTTTCCATCCATAGGCCAAAGATTTGGATCTCGGGTTAAGGTTCCTTCTGGGCTTAACACAATTGCCTCCCCTCTTTCCACTCCTTTAATTGCTCCGCGCACTGCAATTTTTGCATGACGAGAATCTCTATAAACAGGAATTTGTCCAGCTAAATAAACTAATTGACCAATTACTGGAATTCTAAATATTGTAGACTTTGCTAAGAATTTTGGAGGTCGATCGTTGTCCCACATAAATTGTGCCACCACAAAAGGATCAAACCAAGAGTTATGATTCATGGCTGCAATAATTCCTCCATCAAAATTTAAATTTTCTACTCCGCGATAATCGCGTTTAGTTATTAAAACTAATAGTGGACGAAGAATAACTACGATTAAACGATAAACAAATCCCAAACGAGACTTACGAGAGACGCGGGCCATAACCTGTATCCAATCAGCATGATGCCCGGTAGCAGAATCTGCGACCGGGCATCAACTTAAAAATCAGCGATTTAGCGCCTCTTTTTTGCTTTTTTCTTTAAACCTAGAATTGATTTGCCTTTTGAAGCTTTTTTAGCAACTGATTTAGTTTTCTTGGCAGTTACTTTTTTAGCTTTCTTGGCTGCTCTTTTTCCACCAAGCACGATTGCTTTAAAATCTGCTGCTGGACGAAATTTTGCAACTGTTTTGGCAGGAACTTTAACTGGAGCACCAGTCATAGGGTTACGTGCCATTCTTGCTGGGCGGTTTTTCTTTTCCCAAATACCAAATCCTGCGATCGAAACCTTGTCACCTGATGCAACTGCGTTGGTGATCGTGTCAAAAAATACGTCTACGAAATCTAGAGCTTGACGACGGTTGGCTTCAAAATGTTGTTGCACTAAGTCTGCTAAGTCTGGCTTCTTCAACTTTTGAACCTTTCTAATGTTCTTTAGCTTTTTATGGCTGGCAATAAAAGATTTTTATTGCTGGAACTAAAATTACGCAATAAAATAAGGGATATTTGCACGACACACCCAAAAAGTTCTTATTTTATAAGGAAATTTTTTAACAATATTCGATAAATCGAAGATTTATGGAAGAAAAATGTTACTGGTGGGACTTAGACAGTTTGAGGTTTGTAACTTGGACGAGACTTTTCAAACTCGGTAATCTTTGATTCGTGGCGAAGGGTTAGACCAATGTCGTCTAAACCTTCCATTAAACGCCATCTGACGTAGTCATCAATTTGGAAATCTGCCACTAAATCTCCTGCTTTTACTTGTTTCTTATCCAAATCAACAGTTATTTGGGTGTTTGAGTCTTTTTCAATCAATGCCCAAATCTTTTCAATCACGTCTTGGGAAACTTCGGCTGTAACTAAACCTGCTTTGCCAGAGTTACCGCGGAAAATATCTGCATAACGAGATGACAGAACCACTTTGAAGCCATAATCCATCAATGCCCAGACTGCATGTTCGCGAGATGAACCGGTGCCAAATTCAGGACCAGCCACCAAAATGGTTGCATCTTTGTATTCAGGCTTATTTAAAACAAAGTTTGGGTCTTCTCTCCAGGCTTTGAACAAAGCATCTTCAAAACCATGACGGGTAATGCGCTTTAAATATTCAGCAGGAATGATTTGATCGGTATCGACGTTGCTTCTTCGAAGTGGAAGAGCAGAACCGGTGTGGGTGAGAAATTTATCCATTATTTGATCTCATCTGGAGTTGAAAGATGCCCGGTAATTGCAGTTGCAGCAGCAACTAATGGAGAAACTAAATGAGTTCTTCCACCTGGACCTTGTCGTCCTTCAAAGTTTCTATTTGAAGTTGAAGCAGCACGCTCTCCTGGTTTCAACTTGTCAGGATTCATTCCCAAACACATTGAGCAACCTGCACTTCGCCAATCTGCTCCTGCTTCTTTAAATATCGCAGGCAAACCTTCATGTTCTGCTTGGATGGCAACTTTGGCACTTCCTGGAACTACCATCATGCGCACACTCGTTGCTACTTTTTTGCCTTTCAAAATTGCTGCTGCTGCTCTTAAATCTTCGATGCGACCATTGGTGCAAGAGCCAAGAAATACTGTGTCAACTTTGATGTCACGCATTTTGGTTCCAGCTTTTAGATCCATATAAACAAGTGCTCGCTCAGCTGCAGTTTTCTCTGTTGGATCAGAAAATGAATTTGGATCTGGCACCACATCATCAATTGATACACCTTGTCCAGGATTTGTTCCCCAGGTAACAAAAGCAGTTAATGAGTTAGCATCAATTATTACTTCAGCATCAAATTTGGCATCATCATCAGTTTTTAAAGTCTTCCAATACGTAACAGCGTCATCCCAGTCTTTACCTTTTGGAGCATGATTTCGGCCTTTTAAGTATTCAAAAGTGGTTTCATCAGGAGCAATCATTCCGGCACGAGCTCCTGCTTCAATACTCATGTTGCAAATCGTCATTCGACCTTCCATTGAAAGTGAACGAATTGCTTCACCGCGATATTCCAAAACATAACCTTGACCGCCCCCAGTACTGATTTTGGCGATCACCGCCAAAATAATGTCTTTCGCAGTTGAACCTTGCGGAAGTTTTCCATTAACAGTAATAGCCATAGTTTTAAATGGTTTTAATGGCAAAGTTTGAGTAGCAAGCACATGTTCTACTTCACTTGTACCAATTCCAAAAGCAAGAGCACCAAAAGCACCATGAGTTGAAGTATGAGAATCTCCACACACCACAGTCATGCCAGGTTGAGTTAATCCAAGTTGGGGTCCAACTACGTGAACAATTCCTTGATCAATATCACCTAATGAATAAATCTTTAAACCAAATTCTTTAGCATTATTTCGTAATGCATCAACTTGAGCACGAGATACTAAATCTGCAATTGGTTTATCAATATCTTGAGTTGGAACGTTATGATCTTCAGTTAAAAGTGTTAAGTCTGGACGACGAACTTTTCTATTAGCTGCTCGTAAGCCATCAAATGCTTGTGGAGAAGTTACTTCGTGAACTAAATGAAGATCAATAAAAAGTAAATCTGGTTCGCCACTTGCTTGGTGCACAATGTGTGCATCCCAAACTTTTTCTGCAAGTGTCTTACCCACTTTTTATTTCTCCATTTCTTTTTTTTCTCGTGTAGCCCCGACGGGATTCGAACCCGCGCTACCGCCTTGAGAGGGCAGCGTGCTAGGCCGCTACACAACGGGGCTGTAGGAAAATCCGTTTCAATAATTCTAACAGCGTAAAGAAAAAGAGAAATTCGTAGTTAGCGAATTCTCACACGATCAGGTGTTAGTTCATCCAACTTTGTGATACCCAGAAGTCTCATCGACATTTCGATTTCGGCTTTTAGTAATGCCACAACTCGATCAACACCTTGTTCGCCACCTGCCATCAAACCGTACAAATAAGCTCTACCAATTAATACCGCATTTGCACCTAAACCAATGGCAGCCAAAATATCTGTTCCAGCCATTACGCCACCATCAATCAAAACTGTGAAATCTTTACCAACTGCTTTTCTAACTTCGGGAAGTAGTTCTAATGGCACAGGTGCTTTATCCATTTGTCTGCCACCATGAGTTGAAAGAATTACTCCATCAACACCTGCATTTTTTAGCATTACTGCATCTTCAACTGATTGCACACCTTTAATTAATAATTTTCCATTCCACACTGATTTAAGCCATTTAATATCTTCCAAAGTAATGGAAGGATCAAAAATCTTCGATAATAAATCAGCAACAGTTCCACCACTGTCTTTCATGTCAAGGGAAGCAAAAACAAGTGGTTCAGTGGTTAAAAGATTCATCCACCATTTTGGATATCTAGCCATACCAATAAGGGTTTTCAAAGTTAATTTTGGCGGAATTGTTAAACCATTTTTAACGTCTCTGTATCTAACGCCACCTACAACTGTGTCCACTGTTAAAACAATGGTTTCATATCCTGAAGCTTTTACTCTTTCAATTAACTTCTCGTTTGGTTCTCTTTCGCGTCTGACATATAACTGGTACCAACGGCGCACATTTGGGACTTCTTTTGCCAAATCTTCTGGTGAAGTTGTTCCAAGAGTTGATAAGCCATAAAGAATTCCATATTTTTCTGCCACTCGAGCAACTGCTGGTTCGCCTTCATAGCCCATCATGCGAGTAAAACCTGTTGCAGCAAATGCAAAAGGCAAAGCATTCTTTATGCCCAAAATATCTACAGAAGTATCAACATTTGTTACATCTCTTAAAACACGGGGAGAAAATTCAACGTTATTAAAAGTTTCTCTTGCTCGGTTCAAACTTGCTTCAGATCCAGATGCGCCATCGGTGTAATCAAAAACTGAACGAGGAGTTCTCTTGGAAGCTAATTCTCGAATGTCCCAAATGTTAACTGCTTTATTTAGATTTACTTGTTTTCTATTTAAGTTTGGCCATCTAAAACCAATTAGAGAAATCACTTCTAGGGGACGAGGCAGCCTGCGCTTAACCATGAGTTCCTATTCGTAAAGAACGAGTATTAAGGGAAAAATTACTACATCACTTGCTTTGCTGGGGTACTAGGACTCGAACCTAGACAAGCGGATCCAGAAACCGCTGGGCTGCCAATTACCCCATACCCCACTGGCTTATTTCTTTAAGTGTTTTTCAATTCTTGAAATTACTTTTTCCCGTCCCATGATTTCCATTGATTCAAACAATGGTGGAGAAACTCTTCTCCCAGTTACTGCTACTCGTAAAGCAGTGAAAACTATGCGAGCTTTTAAGCCCATTTCTGTGACTAAAACTCTATTTAATTCATCATGCAACTTTTCAGTTTTAAACTCTGGTAATTCTTTTATTATTTTCACACTTGCTTCTAGTGCTGGCAAAATATCGTGAGTTAAAGACTTCTCAGCATCCTCATGATCTACGACAAAATCTTTTTCTTCAACAAATAGGAAAGACAGCATTCCTGGAACTTGAGAGAGAGTTTCTAATCTTTCATGAACTAATGGAGTTGCAGCAAGTAGCAAGTCTTTCTGTTCTTTACTTGGAGAATTTGGTAATACTCCAACTTCGATTAATTGCTTTTCCATACGATTTGCTAATTCTTCAACGGAGAGTTTTCTTATCCAGTCGGCATTTAATGCGGTGCACTTTTTGATATCAAATCGGGCAGGATTGGCACTTACTCTGCTGATTTCAAAGTTATCAGCCATTTCTTTCATGGAGAAAAATTCAATGTCATCACCAAATGACCAACCAAGAAGGGCCAAGTAATTAAGTAATCCTTCTGGTAAGAATCCTTCTCTGCGATACATCAACAAGCTTGATTCTGGATCTCTCTTAGAAAGTTTTTTGTTTCCTTCACCCATTACATAAGGAAGATGACCAAATTCTGGAGTTATCCCTTTACCTACACCAATTTGTTTAAAAGCTTCATAAAGAGCAATTTGTCTAGGAGTCGAAGACAATAAGTCTTCACCTCGTAATACATGTGTAATTTCCATCAATGCATCATCTGTTGGGTTTACCAAAGTGTAAAGAGGATCTCCATTTGCTCTAACTAAAACATAATCAGGAATATGTTCGTGTTCAAAACTTAATTCGCCACGAACTAAATCATTCCAAGTGATGGTTTTGCTTGGCATTCTAAATCTTAAAACCGGTTCACGACCCAATGCTTTAAAGTCTGAAACTTGTTTGTCAGTTAATTCACGGCAATGAGCGTCATAGCCCGGTGTTTGGCCTTTTTCTTTTTGAGCTTTTCTTCTTTCCTCAACTTCATCTTGTGTGCAATAACAGTGGTAGGCAAAACCTTTTTCGTGAAGTTTTTTGGCAACATTTTTATAAATATCCATACGTTCACTTTGGCGATATGGGCCAAACGGTCCACCAACTTCTGGTCCTTCATCCCAATTAAGTCCTAACCAGCGCATTGAATCTAGGAGAGCTTTATATGACTCTTCACTATCTCTTGCTGCATCTGTGTCTTCAATTCTAAAAACAAAAGTTCCGTTGTTATGTTTTGCAAAAGCCCAGTTAAAAAGTGCTGTTCTAACCATTCCCACATGTGGATCTCCAGTAGGAGATGGGCAAAAGCGAACTCGAACTTTATTTGACATTTGCTTTTAGCAATCCATAAGTAACTGCATCTGAAATTGCATTCCAAGAAGCAGCAATAACGTTTTCGTGAACTCCAACTGTGTCCCATTGCGAATTGCCATCAGTGGTTTCAATCAAAACTCTTGTTACAGCCCCAGTTCCCTTAACGCCTTCTAAGATTCGAACTTTGTAATCAATCAGTTCTAACTTGGCTAATTCTGGATAAATCTTTTCTAAAGCTGCTCTTAATGCTTTATCAAGGGCATTTACTGGACCATTTCCGCGAGAAGTTTGCTCAAGAACTTTTCCACCAGCATTAACTTTTACTACTGCCTCAGTGGTAACTTCGCCATTTTCTGATTGTTCAACTGTGGCTTTCCAGGATTCAACGGTGAAATATTTTGGATCGTGTTCACCTAATTCATTTCTTAATAATAATTCAAAGGATGCATCTGCTGCTTCAAAGGTATAGCCACGAGATTCCATTTCTTTAACTTTTTCAACAACTGAAGTTAAAACCTCTTTGTTGCCTTCAAGGTTGTATCCCATTTCTTTACCTTTTAATTCAATTGAAGCTCTGCCTGCCATGTCAGAAACTAAAGTTCTCATGTCATTTCCAACTAGCACTGGATCAATGTGTTGGTAAAGCATTGGATCAATTCTCACAGCACTGGCATGTAATCCTGCTTTGTGCGCAAATGCTGAAAAGCCAACGTATGGTTGATGTTGATTTGGGTTGATATTAGTAATTTCACTTACCGCATGTGCAATTCGAGTCATTTCCTTAATTGCATCACTTGGTACAACAATTTTACCTTTTTTGAATTGTAAGTTTGCAACAACGCTAAATAGATTGGCATTACCACTTCTTTCGCCATAACCATTTGCTGTTCCTTGAACATGGGTTGCACCTGCATCTACTGCAGACAAAGTATTTGCTACCGCACAGTTGGTGTCATCATGGCAATGAATTCCGATTCGCGCTTTTGTAGCACTTAAAACTTCATGAACAACTTCACCCAATTCGTTTGGAAGCATTCCCCCATTTGTGTCGCACAGAGCAACTATTTCTGCTCCATTTTGAGTTGCAGCATTGACAACTTCTAGAGCAAAATTTTTGTTACTTCGATAACCATCAAAGAAATGTTCTGCATCAAGAAAAACTCTTCTTCCTTCAGCGGTTAAGAATGCCACAGTGTCTTTAATCATGGCGATGTTTTCTTCTAATGTGGTTTTCAAAGCTAATTCAACGTGGCGATCAAATGATTTTGCAACCAAAGTTATAACTTGTGCCTTTGAATCAAGTAACGCTCTTACTTGAGGATCATCTTGTGCTTTAACATTTGGTCTTCTCGTGCTTCCAAAAGCAGCTAGGGTTGCATACTTTAGTTTTAGATCAGTGTGAGCTTTAGCAAAAAATTCTGTGTCTTTAGGGTTTGCGCCAGGCCATCCACCTTCGATATAACCCACACCTAATGAATCAAGATGTTTGGCAATGTTTAGTTTGTCTTGCACCGAAAGGTTTAAACCTTCTTGTTGAGCACCATCTCTTAAAGTTGTGTCATAAATATGAAACGCAGAAGCATCTAGAGAAGAACTGTTTGTCATTTTCTTTCTCCTTATTCTTTCTGGTTCCAGTAAACAAAAAACCCCTCGCTCTCGCGAAGGGCATCAGCACACTTGGTTTGGGTTTCATCACCCAAAAGTGCGCTTAACTAATAATTTCCTGGTTCTTCATTGCCTTTAGTCTGCCTCATCTGTAACAGCAGTATTAATACAGGGGTAATTTAACCGACCGAAACAGTCCAATTGTGTTCATCTTTTGCTACCCCAGTTTGAATATCCAACAAAGCAGCACGGATTTTGGCTGTGACTGCTCCAGTTTCACCTTGGCCAACAATGAATTCATCATCACTTGATTTAACTAAGCCAACAGGAGTGACAACTGCAGCTGTGCCGCAAGCAAACACTTCAGTGATATCTCCTTGTTCACAACCCTTTTTCCAGTCTTCAATACTAATTTTCTTTTCAACTGAAGTCATTCCTAAATCTTTTGCTAGTTGCAAAATGGAATCACGAGTAATTCCTGCAAGTAATGATCCTGTTAAAGATGGAGTAACAATTTCATTCTTTTTGCCATAAACAAAATAAAGATTCATTCCACCCATTTCTTCAATGAAGCGACGTTCAATTGCATCTAGCCACACAACTTGATCGCAGCCTTGTTTAGCGGCTTGGGCTTGGGCAATTAATGATGCTGCGTAGTTTCCCGCAAATTTTGCTTCACCAGTTCCACCAGGAGCAGCACGTACATATTCCTTACTTAGCCAAACTGAAACTGGTTTTACACCAGCTGGGAAATAGTTTCCGGCAGGAGAAGCAATAATTAAAAATAGGTATTTGCTGGCAGGTCTAACTCCTAAGCCAACTTCGGTAGCAAACATAAATGGTCTTAAGTAAAGAGATTTCTCTCGATTTTCTGGCACCCAACTCTTATCAACTGCAATTAATTGCTTTATAGCTTCTACAAATAATTCTTCAGGAATTTCTGGCATGGCCATTCTTTTGGCAGATTTAGCAAATCTTGCAGCATTTGATTTTGGTCTGAAAGTCTTTATTGAACCATCTTTATGTTTGTAAGCTTTTAAACCTTCAAATATGGATTGTCCATAATGCAATGTCATGTTGGCTGGATCTATTGAAAGTTGTGCATAAGGCACAACGCGAGGATTAATAAATCCTTTATCTTTTTCCCAATCAATTAAAACCATGTGATCGGTGAAATGTTTACCAAAACCTGGATTTTCTAATATTGCATTTCTATCAGCATCAGATTTTGGTGAAGAATTTTTAGTGACGCTAAATGAGGTCATGCACTCACCAATTTGGCGATTGCATCTCCAATTTCTGAAGTACTTCGCTTCGTTGTGCCTCTGGTAGCTAAGTCTTTTGCCACAGCTGTTTCTATTTTCTTGGCAGCTTCTTTTTCGCCTAAATGCTCAAGCATCATTGAAACACTCATGATTGCCGCTGTTGGATCTGCAATTCCTTTACCAGCAATATCTGGTGCTGAACCATGAACTGGTTCAAACATTGATGGAGTTGTCTTTTCAGGATTGATATTGCCACTTGCGGCTAATCCAATTCCACCAGCAATGGCAGCACCAATGTCAGTCAAGATGTCTCCAAACAAATTATCTGTTACAACAACATCAAATTTTTCTGGGTTTGTCACAAAAAACATTGAAGCAGCATCAACGTGTTGATAATCAGTTTTTACATCACTAAATTCTTTTGCTACGCGATCAAAAGTTCTCTTCCACATATCTCCTGCGTAAACAAGTACGTTTGCTTTATGAACAAGTGTTAAATGTTTACGCCTATTTTGAGCACGCTTGAATGCATCACGAATTACTCGTTCTGCTCCAAAAGCTGTGTTTAAAGATTCCTCTGTTGCAAGTTCATCTTTGGTGCCTTTTCTTAAAACACCACCTGCTCCAACATAAGAGCCTTCAGTTCCTTCTCTCACAACAACCATGTCAATATTTTCTGGAGTTTTTCCAGCCAAAGGAGTAGTTACTCCTGGAAATAATTTAACTGGACGCAAATTCACATAGTGATCTAATTCAAAACGTAAGCGAAGTAATAGTCCTCGTTCCAAAATTCCTGGTGCAACCTTTGGATCTCCAACAGCACCAAGCAAAATTGCATCAAATTTCTTTAATTCAGCTAAAACAGAATCAGGAAGAGTTTCTCCAGATTTAAGGTAGCGATTAGCACCTAAATCGTAATTTTGGGTATCAAATTTCAAACCCATGGCATCTAGAACTTTGCAACCTTCATTAACAACATCGACACCGATGCCATCACCAGGAATTAGTGCAACGCGATAGGAATTCATAATAAGTACAGCGTAGGGCTGCGCTACTTATTTTGTGCCTGCTACCCTTAATTCATAATGATTCGTTGCTTGCTACTTCAAAGCCGCAGCGAGGCCTAACGACTGGCCTCCTCGCTGCGGGAGTTCGCCATTGCTGGTTTTTCCCATAGCGACTAGTTGAAGAGGTCAAAAGCAAAATGAAAAACAATAATCAGAAAACTTCCCCTATGAAGTTTCAACGTTACGAAGCTTTCACCCCCATTGATTTAAATGATCGAACCTGGCCTAATAACAAAATCACCAAAGCTCCTCGTTGGTGTGCCGTTGATTTAAGAGATGGCAACCAGGCATTAATTGATCCGATGACTCCAGATCGCAAAAGAAAAATGTTTGAACTTTTAGTCAAAATGGGTTACAAAGAAATTGAAGTTGGTTTTCCAGCCGCTTCTCAAAATGACTTTGATTTTGTGCGCCAGTTAATTAAAGATGACGTAATCCCTGATGATGTTGTTATTCAAGTTTTAACTCAAGCAAGAGAACACTTAATCGAGAGAACTTATGCATCTCTTGAAGGTGTTGATAACGCAATTGTTCACGTTTATAACTCAACTTCAGCTTTACAAAGAAGAGTTGTATTTGATTTAGACAAAAATGGAATTAAAGATATCGCAGTTCATGGTGCCCAACTTGTTGCCAAGTACGCCGAACAAATGGGCAAGAGTGAAATCTTCTTTGAATACTCCCCTGAATCATTCACCGGAACTGAACTTGAATATGCAGCAGAAGTTTGCAACGCCGTTAATGATGTGTGGCAACCAACCAAAGATCGTCCCAGTGTTATTAATTTACCGGCCACAGTTGAAATGGCTTCACCAAATGTTTATGCCGACTCCATTGAATGGATGAATCGAAACTTAGATAGAAGAGAAGGTGTAATTCTTTCCTTACATCCTCACAATGATCGAGGCACAGGAGTAGCTGCTGCAGAACTTGGTTACTTAGCTGGAGCCGATCGCATTGAAGGATGTTTATTCGGAAACGGTGAAAGAACTGGAAACGTTTGCTTAGTAACTCTTGGCTTGAATTTATTCAGTCAAGGAATTGATCCTCAAATTGATTTCAGCGATATTGATGAAATCAAAAGAACTGTTGAGTATTGCAATCAATTACCAGTTGCAGAACGACATCCTTACGGTGGAGATTTAGTTTTCACCGCATTTTCTGGCTCTCATCAAGATGCAATTAATAAAGGATTAAAAGTTTTACAAAAAGATGCTGACAAGGCAGGCAAACCGCTTGAGGATTTCACTTGGAATGTTCCCTATTTACCAATTGATCCAAAAGATGTGGGCAGAAGTTATGAAGCTGTGATTCGGGTTAATTCCCAATCAGGCAAAGGTGGCGTTGCCTACATTATGAAGACTGAACATCAATTAGATCTACCCCGTAAATTACAAATTGAATTCAGTCAAGTAATTCAAAAAGTAACGGATACCGAAGGTGGCGAAGTATCTCCAACTGCCATGTGGGACATTTTTAAAGATGAATACTTACCAAATCCACAAAAACCATGGGGCCGCTTCTCACTCGTTTCAGTGGCACAAGATTCAGCAGTTGATGGTGACACAACTTTAACTGCGACCATTAAAGATAACGGAAAAGAATTTGTTATTAAGGGTGTAGGAAATGGTCCAATTGCTGCATTTTGTGAAGCACTTGCAACTCATGGAATTAATTTAAGAGTGCTTGATTATCACGAGCACGCATTGGCTTCAGGTGGAGATGCTCAAGCTGCTGCCTATTTAGAATGCTCAATTAATTCTCAAACACTTTGGGGTGTGGGAATTGATCCAAGTATTGTCACTTCATCACTAAAGGCAATTATTAGTGCTGTTAACAGATCAAATAGATAAAACTATTTTTTATCTCGACAAGCATCTGAGCAATACTTAACTTCATTCCAAGTCTTTGCCCAAGATTTTCGCCACGTCATTTTGCGACCACAACGAAGACAAATCTTTTCTGCTTTTGGATGCTTAGAAATATGTGAGCCCACATACCTATTTTAGGTCTGTGGGCTCATTTGGCTAATTGGAATTTAGCGAGAAACAGTTCCTTGGAAATCGTCCTTGGTCTTATCAACCCAGGCCATCAATCCACGTAGCTTCTTGCCTACTTCTTCAATTTGTGATGTCTCGCCTTTTTTCCTAAATTTCTTGAACTTCTTAGCACCTTTGTCTTGATCATCAATGAAGTCTTTAGCAAATGATCCGTTTTGAATTTCCTTCAAAATCTTTTTCATTCTCTTCTTAGTCTTCTTGTTAATAATTCTTGGTCCTGAAACATAATCGCCGTATTCTGCAGTGTCAGAAACTGACCAACGCATTTTGGCAATGCCGCCTTCATACATTAGATCCACAATTAGTTTTAATTCATGCAAGCATTCAAAATAAGCAACTTCTGGTTGGTAACCTGCTTCAACCAAAGTTTCAAATCCAGCTTGAACTAATGCTGTGGTTCCACCACAAAGAACAGCTTGCTCACCAAATAAATCAGTTTCGGTTTCTTCTGTGAATGTGGTTTTAATTCCACCAGCACGAAGACCACCAATTGCTTTGGCATAAGAAAGTGCTAATGCCCAAGCTTTACCTGAATTGTCTTGTTCAACAGCAACAATTACAGGAACTCCGCGACCATTTTGGTATTCGCGACGAACTAAATGACCTGGACCTTTTGGTGCCACCATACAAACATCAACATCTTTTGGAGGTTTGATGTAACCAAAACGAATATTAAATCCGTGTGAGAAGAACAATGCTTTATTACTTGTTAAGTTTGGTTCGATTGATTCTTTATAAATGTGTCTTTGCACATGATCTGGAGCAAGAATCATAATTACATCTGCTTCTTGAGCAGCTTGTGCAGGTGTTACAACTCTTAAGCCTTCTGCTTCTGCTTTTGCTCTACTTGATGATCCTTCTTTTAATCCAACTCGAACATCAACGCCAGAGTTGTGAAGATTTAATGCATGAGCATGACCTTGTGAACCATAACCAATGACGGCAACTTTCTTAGATTTAATAATCTCTAAATCTGCATCTTTGTCATAAAACATTTCGGCCATTGTTGTTTTCTTTGCCATTATTATTTTCTTTCTGCTCGTTTTTCTTTTTAAATTCTCTAGTTAGAGCGTAATGTGCGGTCGGAAACGGCTTTTGCCCCACGTCCGATTGCCACCATGCCTGACTGAACTAGTTCCTTAATTCCGTACTCTTCCAACACTTTTAATAGTGCTTGAATCTTGTCGTGATTGCCGGTAGCCTCGATTGTGATGGCATCTGGTGCTACATCGACAACTTTGGCTCTAAAAAGTGCCACTGTTTCTAATATTGATGAACGAGTGTTGTTATCAGCTTTTACTTTCACAAGTAATAATTCTCTTTGCACAGCAGCAGAGTTATCCAACTCCACAATTTTAAGAACGTTGATTAACTTATTTAATTGCTTGGTTACTTGTTCTAATGGAGATTCGGCAACGTTCACAACGATGGTCATACGAGAAACACCTGCTGCTTCTGTTGGACCTACTGCAAGAGATTCAATGTTGAAACCTCTGCGAGCAAATAAACTTGCAATTCTTGCCAAAACACCTGGTTGATCTTCAACTAGAACGCTTAATGTGTGGCGACTCATTCGTCATCACTTCGCATCCATTGTGGTGCCATATCGCGAGCAAATTTAATTTCAGAGTTACTCATACCTGCTGCCACCATTGGCCAAACCATGGCATCTTTATGAACAACAAAGTCAATTACCACTGGAGCATCATTTAGTTCTAATGCTTTTTCAATGGTTTTATCTACTTCTTCACGTGTTTCGCAACGCAAACCATGACATCCGTAAGCATCAGCTAGTTTCACAAAATCTGGAACTCTATTGCTATTTAGGTCTGTATTTGAATAACGATTGTTATAAAACAATGATTGCCATTGTCTAACCATGCCTAGGGCATTGTTATTGATCAAACCAACTTTGATTGGAATGTTATTGATTGTGCAAGTTGCTAATTCTTGATTTGTCATCTGGAAACATCCATCCCCATCGATTGCCCAAACTGTTTTATCTGGAGCGCCAACTTTTGCACCCATTGCTGCAGGAATTGCATAACCCATAGTTCCTAAACCACCAGAGTTAAGCCAAGTTCCTGGTTTTTCATATTTAACAAATTGGGCTGCCCACATTTGATGTTGACCAACACCTGCTGCATAAATTGCATCAGGACCATTTATGGCACCAATTCTTTCAATTACATATTGTGGTGACAAAGAACCATCAGTTGGATGATCATAACCAAGTGGGTATTCAGTTCTTAATCTATTTAGATTTGCCCACCATGCTTCATAATTACCGGTTCGACCAGCTTTATGTTCATCTTTTAATGCCGCAATAAGTTCAATAATTGTTTCTTTGGCATCTCCCACAATTGGAACATGGGCAAATCTATTTTTACCAATTTCGGCAGGATCAATATCAACGTGAATTACATCTGCATCGGGCGCAAAAGAAGAAAGTTGACCAGTTACTCGATCATCAAAACGTGTTCCTAAAGCAATTAACAAATCACTTTGTTGCAAAGATCCAACAGCGGCAACAGATCCGTGCATACCCGGCATTCCTAGGTGTTGTGGATGTGAATCAGGAAACGCACCTCTTGCCATCAAAGTAGTTACCACTGGAATTTGAGTCAATTCTGCAAGTTGTAATAGCTCTTTTGTAGCATTTGATCGGATAACTCCGCCACCAACATAAAGAACTGGTTTCTTGGCAGCAATGATTCTTTCTGCTGCTTCTTTAACTCTTTTTGAATTTGGTTTAGTGGTCGGATGATATCCAGGCAAATTCATAACTGGTGGCCAATTAAAACTAGTTTTAGCGTTTAGCGCATCTTTGGAAATGTCAACTAAAACTGGTCCTGGTCTGCCAGTTGATGCTAAATGAAAAGCTTCAGCAATAGCTCTAGGAATTTCATCTGCTTTTGTTACAAGATAATTGTGTTTGGTAATTGGAAAAGTAATGCCTCGAATGTCTGCTTCCTGAAATGCATCAGTACCGATTGCATTAGAAGGAACTTGACCAGTAATTGCCACCATGGGAATTGAATCCATATGAGCATCAGCAATTGGTGTTACTAAGTTTGTTGCTCCTGGTCCACTTGTTGCCATACAAACACCAACGCGACCAGTTACGTGGGCATAACCTTCTGCAGCATGACCTGCACCTTGTTCATGTCTAACTAAAATATGTCTTATTTTTTTTGAATCCATCATCGGATCATAAGCAGGAAGAATTGCTCCGCCAGGAATTCCAAAGACCGTATCGACACCAGCTGATTCAAGAGATTGAATCAAACTTTGTGCACCGGTTATTTCGGCCATTTATTTTTCCTTTTATCGGGGAAGAATTCTTTTTTTAAGAGAATCCCTCAATTGTTTCAGTTGCTCTTAGCCCACTAAAAAACCCCCCGGCCTTTTGGGCAAACGGAGGGAGGCGCGTGGGCTAAATCTTGCTAGCCGACGCGCTCGCTAACTACTACGAGTGCATTTCTCATTGATAAAAGAGTACAACCATATTTATGAAAGGTCTAATTGGAGGTATAACTTCCAACTAGCTACAGACTGCACCTTTGGCAGAAGAGCCAACTAATTTTGCGTATTTACCTAAAATTCCAGTTGTGTATCGAGGTGCTGCTGGTTTCCAAGTAGCTCTACGTTTTTCCAATTCAGCATCATCAACTAGTAAATCTAGTCTTCGTGCAGCAAGATCTAGACGAATCTTGTCGCCAGTTTGAGCTAAAGCAATTGGTCCACAATCTGTTGCTTCAGGAGCAACGTGACCAATACAAAATCCTGCAGTAGCCCCACTAAATCTGCCATCAGTAATTAACATGACATCTTTTCCTAAACCTGCACCTTTAATTGCTGCAGTTACTGCCAACATTTCACGCATTCCTGGTCCACCTTTTGGACCTTCGTAGCGAATAACTACAACGTCACCTTTAACAATTTTTCCGTGAGTAACTGCATCCATAGCAAATTTTTCATCATCAAATACTTTGGCAGTTCCTTCAAATATTGGAGATTCAATAGAAGCAGCTTTAATCACTGCGCCTTCTGGAGCAAGGGAACCTTTAAGAATTACAAGTCCACCAGTTTTATGTATTGGGTTATTTACCGCATGAATAATTCTTCCATCAGGATCTGGTGGATTAATTGTTGCTAAGTTCTCAGCTACCGTTTTTCCAGTAACGGTTAATTCATCACCATGAATTAAACCTGCATCAAGTAAAGCTTTCATGACTACTGGAACTCCACCGATTTTATCTAAGTCATTCATTACATAACGACCAAAAGGTTTAACGTCAGCTAAGTGAGGAGTTTTATCACCAATTCGGTTGTAGTCATCAATAGTTAAATCAACATTTGCTTCATGAGCAATTGCAAGTAAATGAAGAATGGCGTTAGTAGATCCACCTAATGCCATCACTACGGTAATTGCATTTTCAAATGCTTTCTTAGTCATAATGTCTCGAGCAGTAATTCCTAAGCGAATTAAATTAACAACAGCTTCTCCAGCAGCATATGCATCTGCATCTCGTCTGTTATCAATTGCAGGAGCAGAAGCACTTCCTGGTAACGCCATTCCTAAAGCTTCGGCAACTGAGCTCATGGTGTTTGCGGTAAACATTCCACCACATGCACCTTCTCCAGGGCATGCTGCTCTTTCAATTTCACCTAATTCAGATTCTGTTATTTTTCCTAAAGCGCATGCTCCTACACCTTCGAACACATCTTGAATTGTTAAATCTTTACCATTTAAATTTCCAGGCATAATTGATCCGTTATAAACAAAAACGTTTGCTAAATCTAATCTGGCTGCAGCCATTAACATTCCTGGCAATGATTTGTCACAACCTGCCAAAGTAACTGATCCGTCTAATCTTTCTGCATGCATTACGCATTCCACAGAATCAGCAATAATTTCTCTACTTACTAAAGATGCACGCATTCCTTCGTGTCCCATGGAAATTCCATCGGAGACAGAAATCGTATTAAATGTCATTGGGAAACCACCTGCTGCAAAAACTCCTGCTTTTGCTTTTTCAGCTAAACGACGAAGTGACATATTGCAAGGCGTGATTTCATTCCAAGAAGAGGCAATACCAATTTGTGGTTTTTTAAAATCTTCATCTTTCATTCCCACAGCGCGAAGCATTGATCTTGCAGGTGCGCGTTCAAAACCTTCAGTTACATCTTTACTGCGAGGTTTCATATCGCCAGGTTTATTTGCCATATTTAAACCCTATCTATATAGAAGTAAAAGCGCTTACTGACCTAAAGTTTTAAGAACTAACTCTCGTACTTTGGCGGCATCTGCACTGCCACCAGTTGTCTTCATGACAGCACCAACGATTACTCCAACTACTTGGACTTTTCCGTCACGAATCTTGGCTGCAGCATCAGGATTTGCTGCAATTGCTGCTTCTATTGCTGGAATTAAAGCTGAGTCATCGGATACAACTGAAAGGTTTCTTTTCTTGATCACTTCGTCAGGATTTCCTTCACCGTTTAAAACAGCTTCAATAACTTGACGAGCAAGTTTGTCAGTTAATTTGCCATCGTTGACTAAAGCATCAATTCGTGCAATATCTGTTGGAGTAATTTTAAGATCAATCAATTCCACGCCGGCTTTACTGGCATGACCGGAAAGCTCTCCTGCCCACCATTTACGAGCTGACGCAGGGGAAGTTCCTTGAGCAATTGTGTCGGCAATTAAATCAACTCCGCCAAGAGTTGCCACATCGCGCATTTCTAAATCTGTGAAGTTCCACTCTTTTGCTAAACGAGTTCTTCTAATTGAAGGTTGTTCTGGTAAATCTTTTTTAAGTTTCTCAATCCAGGCTTTATCAGGTGCAATTGGAACAAGATCTGGTTCAGGAAAATATCTATATTCTTCGGCAACTTCTTTACTTCGACCACTTCTTGTGGTGCCTGTATCTTCTTGAAAATGTCTAGTTTCTTGTTTGATTTTGTTACCTTTATCAAGTTCAATTGATTGTCTTTCAATTTCGCTTTTAATGGCTCTTTCAACACTTCGAAGTGAGTTAACGTTTTTGGTTTCAGTTCTAGTTCCCCAAGTTTTTGATCCTTTTGGAGTGAGAGAAAGATTTACGTCACAGCGAAGAGAACCTTCTTCCATGCGCACATCTGAAACGTTTAATCCACGCAATAAATCTCTTAATTCTGTTACATAAGCTTTTGCCACAAGTGGTGCATATTCACCAGTATCTGGAACTGGTTTAGTAACAATTTCAACTAATGGAATGCCTGCACGGTTGTAGTCAACAAGTGAATAATCTGCACCATGAATTCTTCCAGTTGCGCCACCCGCGTGAGTAAGTTTTCCAGTGTCTTCTTCTAAGTGCACTCTTTCAATTTCAACTCTAAATGGCTTTGTTCCATCTTCGGTATCAACCAAAACATCTAAATAACCGTTTGAGCAAAGTGGTTCGTCATATTGACTGGTTTGAAAATCTTTAGGCATATCAGGATAGAAATAGTTTTTACGGGCAAATCTTGAATAAGCAGCAATTGAGCAGTTAAGTGCTAATCCAATTCGAATTGTTGATTCAATACCGGTGGCATTTGCTACCGGCAAAGATCCGGGTAAACCTAAACAAGTTGGACAAGTTTGTGTATTTGGTTCTGCTCCAAATTCTGTGGAGCAACCACAAAACATTTTTGAATTAGTTGATAATTCAACGTGAGTTTCTAAACCTAATACAGGATCATATTTCTTTATGGCTTCGTCATAAGTACTCATTTTGCACCACCTAA
>Ga0247839_1001366_pt1 | contig 40918 bp, 28 predicted proteins | sample LaCruzMarch2015__6_FD_192405 | JGI IMG/M metagenome (GOLD analysis project Ga0247839, IMG submission 192405) | Freshwater microbial communities from meromictic Lake La Cruz, Castile-La Mancha, Spain - LaCruzMarch2015_16m | ecosystem: Environmental > Aquatic > Freshwater > Lake | place: Spain... | reverse complement strand
ATTGTTGATGGCGGTTGTGGTCAGGGCCCAAAATATGCCAGGCCAGGAAGAGCTTTTCAACCCCGATCCCAACGCCCCACAATATAAAGCCGGGGAGGTTCTGGTTAAGTTTAAGGACGAAGTAACCATTTCGTCGCTTAAATCAGGCGGGGTGGTCTTCACCAATAATCCAGGGATAGACCTGATACATCAGAAATGGGGAGTGGGATCGATATCGAAAGTGTTCCGGAATGCGCAAAGAGTATCCACTACGGGTGACATAAGGCTTCCTGATGGCACGACCAAAGAGTTGGCTCAGCTTTTCAACATCTATAAAGTTACTTTCCCGGAGGGCAAAGATGTGGAGCAGGTGGTGGCCGACTATAAGGCATTGCCGGAGGTGGAAATGGCGGAGCCTAACCGATACTTTGGTGTTGTTGGAGCGATGGCGACTTCGGAGCCCTTTAATAATCAGGGAACTGATAAACAAGCCAGGTCATCAGCGGGGAATCCGCAAAGCCCATCTCTTATTACCCCGAATGACCCGTTATATGGGCAGCAGTGGCATATTCCCAATGTGAAGGCCGATTCATTGTGGAGTTATACCACGGGCGACACATTGCAGGTAATAGGAATTCTTGACACGGGCGTTGACTGGCTTCATCCCGACCTGGTAAATAAGATCTGGAGAAACACGGATGAAATTCCGAACAATGGAATAGATGATGATAACAATGGATTTATAGATGACGCCAGGGGCTGGGACTTTGTGAATGATGATAATAACCCAATGGATGACAACAGTCACGGGACGCATTGTGCCGGTATCGCAGCTGCTGAAACCAACAACGGGATCGGGATAGCCGGGGTGAGTTGGGGCGCAAAGATCATGCCGGTGAAAATTTTCCAAAGTGGAGGCAGTGGATATTCAGAACAGATAGCCGAAGGAATTTGGTATGCTGCACAAAACGGCTGTACGATCTTCAGCAACAGTTGGGGAGGTTATGGAGAATCGATGACAATCCGGCTGGCGCTGGAATATGCTTATTCAAAGGGCCCGATTATAGCAGCTGCTGGAAACAATGGATATAAAATTGATCATCCTTTTCCACCCGATCCTCCTGATTGGCCCATGTATCCTGCGTGTTATAATTGGGTTCTTGGTGTAGAGGCCACGATCCCCAATGGATGGAATGCCTGGTTTTCGAACTATGACCCGACAGGGCCGGTTATTTCTGACAGCAGACCATACAACAATATTTTCTGGAATGATAATGAATACAATTATGAGATGCGTGCCCCGGGTGTGTCCATTCTTAGTACAGTTCCCAATGGTCAATATCGCTTGTTTCAAGGAACTTCCATGGCCTGTCCAGTGGTGGCAGGTTCCATAGCCCTAATGAAAAGCTACGATCCGACCCTGACCAATGAGGAGGTGTTTGCAAAACTGATCCAGCTCAATAAGATCGGTATGTTTCAGGCAGGGGTGATGAACATCAAGAAGAGCACCCTTAATGACCCACCTCCTGATATTTATTATCAATCTTTTTCAATAACTGATTCACTTGGCGATAAAGATGGGAGACCCGATGCCGGAGAGACTATCGGCTTGTTTGTTAAAATTAAAAATGTCGGAGGCTTGGTTAATCCGGTATGGGCTAAGATCAGGCTGGCTGAATTTGAAGACACAACGACTGTTGATTTCATCGTGGATTCATGTTATTTTGGGAGTGTAGGTGTTTATGGCGCTGCAACATCATTTACACCTCTTACTTTGAGTATAAATTCTAACTTAACAGATAAGCGTTACGTCTCTCTGCAGATCATGATTATTTACAATATCAACAATGTTCAGGATACTGTTTTTAAAAATACCGGGATAATTGTTGAACATGGAATTGAAATAAAAGGTTTTTACTCCTCCTTACACTTAAAACCAAGTTTTTACTACATGGTCACTGAACCAGCAACAATTGATACATTGATTATTGATCCCGGAGTTACCTTGCGATTTAATAATAGTGTTTACATGATAGTCAATAAAAAACTCATTGCTATTGGCAAGCCAGACAGCATGATTACATTTAAAGGCTCTACTGGGGCTACTTATCGTGGAATAACTATAAAACCCGGCTGTGAAAATAATTTTACTTATTGTATTTTCGAAGATGGATCGAATCCTTATACAAATTATTTTATTGAAAATCCCACTAAAATATATCATTCAATTTTTAGAAATAATCCGTGGGTAAACATCTTTAGAACTCAACCTGGAGGAGATTATAAGTACAATGTATTTGTAAACAATCATTCCAATCCCTATTGCTGTTTTTCTATGGTAGATTACCATAATTTGGCTGATTTTCAATATAATGTTTTAGTAAATAATATCATCAATGAGGGTTCCAGTTCAGGTGGGGCACTCCAATTTTTCAATTCACCCTATCCAGAGAATATGGCAAGAACAAAACATAATGTTTTTATGAATAATTTAAAGAATAATTCCTTCGACGCCGGACTTGATGGATATTGGGCCTTGCCAATGAATATCTATTACCTTGACTCAAATTATTGGGGGACAACGAGTCAAAAGGATATCAGAAAGCACACACTCGATTTTTTTGAAGACATACGCCGCCCGGTATTTGAACCACGAAATAATCTCATAAAGCCTTCGGCTTTGTGTCATGGCATAGTTTGGAAGGCACTTATCAATGGCCAGAATCCTTTAGATGCCATTACGCCCATCGTTGTTTCAGGCAGGGTGAAGTTTGATGTTTATTTCAACCGGGCGATGGATATTTCTGTTCCTCCTTTTGTGACCTTTGGAGTCAGGATTCCGTATACTCAAAATATGGTTAATGATTCTGCCTTCTGGTCCGCAGATTCGACTATCTGGACTGGCTATTGCAATACGACACTTAAGACTGGTGATGGAGAAAACAGGGTCAGGGTAGCTTTTGCAAAAGATACCGATCATTTTGAAATCCCGATCGAAGATCAACGCTTCAAATTTGTTGTGCAGGTTGCCAGCAGTCAGTCAGTTGAATTTACAGCTGTTCCAGGTCTTGGGAAAGTATCCCTTGAATGGCACAAAGATGATTCAATAAGCACGCTGGGCTATAATATTTATCGTTACAGGATGCTCACCGATACAACATTCTCAGATACATTGGTCATCAATCCTGTGCTTTTAACGGATACGGTGTACGTGGATTATGATGTTGTTCCCGGGTTGAACTATCATTACATGTATACCGTTCTGGGTACCGATTTAAAAGAGACAGATTATTCCAAGGTAGTAACCGCGACACCACTAGCCGCTGCCAATGGCGATGCCAATGCCGACTTGGCGGTGAATGTGCTGGATATAACTACGGTGATATCGTACATCCTCAACCAAAACCCCCAACCGTTCCTTTTTGATGCGGCTGATGTGAACAACGATCATGCAATCAACATTCTTGATATCATTGGTATCGTAAACCTGATCAACGGAAAGAAGAAAGTCGGAGGGATTTTTGCAGGAACCAATTTGGATCCGGCTTGCATCTACCTTGATTCAACTTCCATCACCTTCAAAAGCAAAGGACAGGTTGTGGCCTTGCAGTTCGAACTAACAGGGAAGAACCTGGCTGAAATCGGACTCACCTGCAGGCAGCATGGCTTTGAATTTGCCCACAGCATGGTGAAGGGCAAGATGATAGGGGTCATCTATAATCTTGATAACCGTGCCCTTCCTGAAGGAACGCTCGATCTGATCGGAATTGTAGGCAAACCCGGTTCAAGACAATGGGGAGAGGTAGTGGCCGGAGATATCGAAGGAAACAATGTATTGGTGTTAAAAAATGTGAAAAAATCTGTACCATCTGATGATTACGAATTGATGGCCTTCCCGAACCCTTTCAAAGAATCGGTAACGATTACCTATACGTTATCAGAACCGTCAGCCATTACCCTCACGCTTTTCACTAGCCAGGGGCAGTTGTTGAAAGTGCTTGATGACCAGGATAGGGAACCAGGCCCCTATTCGCTCGATTGGAATGGAAAAGCTGCTCCGGCGGGGATCTATTTCTGCCGGCTGAACGGAAAGACAAAACTTGGGAAAGAGCTTAAAAATGAAATCAAAATCGTTTTGATGAAATGAAACCTGAGAATGACCGAAAAAGAGATTAAATCGATATTAAAAAAAGGCGAAGGATTATCGATTGAGTTTAAAAGCTCATTCAATACCGAGACCATTGAGACCCTTGTGGCTTTTGCAAACACCAATGGAGGGTCTGTGATATTGGGTATTTCAAATGAGCTTAAGGTGATCGGGGTTTCTATAAACGCTGAATCAATTCAGAATTGGCTCAATGAAATTAAAGGCAAAACCACACCCGGCATTGTGCCTGAAGCAGAGCTTGTAAATATGCATTTGCAATCTTTCAATACCAGCTGGGATTATCATACAAATAACCAGTTTTCGATTAAGGATATATCGTTCGAGAAAGTTCAGAATGCGATCGACAAACTAAATCAGACAGGAAGTCATATTACAGAAGATCCATTGTCATTTCTGATCAAATACGACCTGGTTCGTGAAGGGCTGATTACCAATGCTGCTTATCTCATGTTTAAGAAAGCAGATTCCGTTCTTACGACCATTGAGCTTGGACGGTTCCAAACAGAAATAGTGATAAAGGATACGGCCAGGACCAAAGCCGATATTCTGACCCAGATTGAGCAGGTGATTGACTTTGTTCGGAAACATATCAATAAAGAGGTAATTATTACCGGGGAACCTCAAAACACTCAAAAATGGCAGTATCCCCTTGAAGCGATACGCGAAATCGTGATGAATATGATCGTTCATCGCGACTATCGCTCATCTTCAGATTCAATTGTCAAAGTGTTCAATAATAAGATTGAATTTTATAATCCGGGAAGGTTACCCGACAATATAACGATTGAAGATCTGCTCTCAAATAATTACAAATCAACCCCGCGTAATAAGCTTATTGCAGACTTTTGTAAAAACCTTGGCCTGATAGAAAAATATGGTTCCGGTATCAGGCGGATTGTTAACTACTTTAAAGCGGAAAATCTTCCAATACCTGTGTTCCAAAATATTTCAGATGGATTTATGGTTACCGTTTTTGGAAGAGAGGACATTAATGTCACCGATTATGTCACCGATAATGTCACCGATAATGTCACCGATAGAAGCTCCTTGATAATTTCACTAATTAATAGCAACAACAAAATATCCACATCTGAAATTGCCAGAATAATGAATGTCAATAAACGAACTATATTAAGAGAAATCGAATTATTGAAACAAAAAGGATTGTTAAAACGAATAGGTAGTGAAAAAGGCGGTCATTGGAAAACCTAAATCCTTAAACCTGAATCATGAAACAACTTCTTATAATCTTTTTTCTATTCATAACGGTATCTTCCCCGGCTCAGAACATTCTGATTTCCGACTCAGCTTTTAGCCGTCCCAGGGATACCGTTGCCATTTCGATTGAGATTAATAATTCAAATCCGTTCATCTCCTTCCAATTTGATTTGCAGATGCCCGCAGGAACGGAATATGTTGGAAATTCGCTGAACTTAAGCAACCGCAGCACCAATCATGTGGCGGTTGTCAATCTTGTTGAGAATGACATCCTGAGGATACTTGCCTATTCTCCAAATAATGAACATTTCCTTGGCGCCAGCGGAAAAGTACTTGCATTCAAACTGGCGCTTGGTAATTTAAGGGGAGAGTATCCGCTCACCTTATCCAATGCAATTATTGGAGACAGTTTGTCAAAAAATATCCTCAACGGAGTTCATAACGGTCTACTGTCGGTTTTCCCTGTTGGAATAAATGAAAATGGGAAAACAGATCCCATTTTGAATTTTAACGTGTTCCCCAACCCGGTCAGGGAGAATCCGTCGATGGAATTCTACTTGAAACAACCCGCTGGAATTGAGATTACATTGAAAGACAATATGGGTAAGCAATTATTTTCAGAATCGCTTGGCGAATTCAGTAAAGGATTCCACTACGTAGCCTTGCCTGGCCGGATCTTTGCCGGGATCAAACCGGGGGCACTTTATTATTTGGGACTTGAAGTAAATTCCACGGACAACATGAGCGTGACAGTCTATAGAAAAATAGTTAAATAGTCAGATTATGAGACGAATAGATAAAAAATTCATCAGCCTGGCAGTCATTTTATTATTGACAAACTTGACCATTCAGTTGATGGCTGCCAATACCATAAACCTAAGCACCCATATAGTGGGGGCGAACCAGCTTTTCACGGTGAAGGTTGCTATCAATAATTCTGATCTCTTCACGGCCTTCCAGCTGGATATGCCCGTCCCGGGGGGCTTTTCTTACATTCAAAACTCGGCGGCCTTTAATACCGCCAGAACCAACGGCCAAACCCTGCAGGCCGAAATGATCCCGGGCAATAAACTCCGGATTATAGGGTATTCGCCCAACAATACCCCCTTTGTGGGTGATACGGGGAGCGTTGTAAGCTTTCAGCTGCGACCAGGCTTTACCCCTGGAACTTTTCCGCTCTCCATCATAAATCCTGTAATCAGTGATACCAATGGAGTCAATATTTTGACCAGTTCGGGAAACGGGTCTGTTCTCCTTCAGGCTCCCGATATCAATATAACGGTTGCCAGCCTCGACTTTGACCGTACCCCGCTTGGTCAATCAACCAATCGTCTCCTTACAATTTACAATACAGGAAATTTACCCTTAAATATTACAGGCATCACCTTCACCTCATCCGATTTTGAAATCGTGGGCAGTTCAACTTTTACCATCAATGGTGGTGCAAATTATGCGTTAACCGTTAAGTTTAATTCCGTGATCAGGGGGCAGTATAGTAAAGTCATGACCATCGCTTCCGATGACCCGGATGAGGCAACATGGAATATCAACCTCACTGCACGCGCTTTTGCAGTAAATGAGTTGCACACAGGCACCATGTTTGGCTATTCGGGAAAAACAGCCAACCTGACCTTTACCATCAACAACATGGATCCATTTACCGGATTTCAATTCGATCTGCAGTTGCCATCTGTCTTGTCTTTTGTGGCAGGTTCGGCCATCCTGACAGGCAGGAAAACCGACCATGTTGTGAGTGCCAATACCATCCCGGGAAATAAGCTTCGGGTTGTGGCCTACTCGCCCAACAGGAACCTGTTTGGCGGAAGCAGCGGAAATGTGGTAACGCTTACGTTCAATGTGGTTGGAACAGGAGGTTACTACCCGCTTACACTTTCCAACGTTGTTATCGGTGACACACTGAGTCAGAATTGTTTTTCAGATTTTTACAACAATGGTCTGAACATCGCAGCTCCCTTGATTTCAAGCGCTGCTTCCCTGGCTTTCGGGGATGTTTCAGTTTTAACATTTAAAGATGTTCTCTTCAGGGTTTATAACAATGGTACAGATACCCTGCGTATTCCCTCCATCGACATGATCAATCCGGCTTTTCAGCTTTTAACCTCTTATCCCGTTTCCATTCTTCCCAGCCAATATGCTGATTTGCAGGTAAGATTTCTGCAAACAGTGGAAGGTACCTATAACGGGATCATGAAAATGTTTACCAATGATCCGGTTCGTCCCATTTATCAGGTTAACTTATCCGGCACTTCATTTATACCAAATTACCTGGTCCTTTCATCGTTAAATTGTAAAAATATTGATACGATCTGGGTCCCCGTGAAGGTGAATAATATTGAATCCTTCACCGGGTTTCAGTTTGACCTTGAATTTCCATCTTTCATGCAATACCTGGCTGGTTCGGGCCAGTTCACAACCCGTTCTCAGAATCATGTGCTTACAGTCCAGGCAGTGACCTCTACCAAGGTTCGTGTACTCGCTTATTCGCCAACGCAACTTTCATTTACAGGAGACACCGGCACCATTGTGAAGTTGAGATTTGCTGTTAACTCAACAGCCGAGAATCAATCTCCTGCCAACCTGAATCTTTCATCCGGCATCCTGGGCAATGCCCAAACACAGGATATTCTATACCAGTCGACAAGTGGCGTCTTGACCCTCCGGTATCCGCACGTTTTATCAGGTACGATCGTTTATAATAACACCACGAATACCCCCATGGATTCGGTTTGGATCGCCCTACACCAAAATAATATCAAACTGGATTCGATCAGGACTACCCTTGGCGGCGCTTTCTCTTTTGCTGGAATTTATGATGGGAATTACCGCATTACCGGAAGGACGAATAAACCCTGGGGTGGGGTAAACAGCACCGATGCTCTGAAAATACAAAGGCATTTCGTAGGGCTGGAGTTGATAACGGTTCCAATCCGTCTGAGCGGGGCTGATGTTAATAACTCAGGTAGCATTAACGCAACGGATGCTGTTAAAATTAAGCGAAGGTTTGTTGGGCTTGATACGGCATTCACCAAGCCTGACTGGCTGTTTGAAAAAACAACGGGCAACGATACAGTGGTTATGGGATCATCGAACACAACGGTAAGTTTGTATGCCTTATGCACCGGAGATGTCAACGGTTCGAATTATCCTGATCCGGGAGCAAAATCGGGGCAGGGTATCGAGATTTCAAACGAAAACACCATATCCGCCAACGCCAACAAACAGATTTACCTTCCGATTACAGTGGACCGGGATTGTGATATGGGCGCCTTTTCCATGATCCTTGACTTCCCGGCGGAACTGGCAGAGATTGAGGAGGTCAACTTTGTCGGAGGTCAGCCCTATTTTGCCGTGAGCGGAGACAGGTTAAAGATAGTATGGTCGGAGGTGAATGGATTAAAGATCAAAAAAAATGAACCCTTTGCCTTTATTAAGTTAAAAACAACTTCTTTATTTACTGCGGATAAAGAAGTTCAGTTCATCAATGCATCTCCGCTGACTGAACTTGCCGATAAATCGGGCAATACGGTGAGCGGTGTGAGGATTATGATCCCTTCGCTTACCTATTACAGCGATTCTCCGGGATCCGAAATTCAGGTATACCCGAACCCAGCAGTTAACCGGGCATTCCTCTTTTTCAATGCGACAGAATCAGGTACAGCCAACATCAGGATTTTTGATGTTGTTGGCCGATGCGTCGGAACAATTGGGCCGGTTTCAGCTATTCCGGGATTGAATAAGATTGACCTGGATGTGAGCCATTTAAAAAAGAGCATGTACAAATTGTCGTTCGAATTAAGCAGCGAAAATCAACACATCAAAGAAGTCAGAAGTATTGTTGTAAAATGAATAATATCCAAATTTCAGTTAAAGGAATTAAATATTCATCGTTTTTCATTTTTGCCAGCATGATGCTTATTTTCGGGGTTCAATCTTCTTCGGTCTATGCACAGGAGGTAAAAATAGTAAGCGGAGCTTATTTTATCAACACTGGTAGGATGGTCGTTGTGAGCAATACCAAAATTGTGAACGCCGGCACGATCACAAACAATGCCACGGGTTCAATTAAACTCTCGGGTAGCTGGCAAAACGATGGCACTTACATTGGTGAAACGGGAAGCGCCCTGACGCTCAATGGCACTTCCGCCCAGGAAATTGGAGGCTCAAATCAGACAATATTCAGTAATCTGACACTGAATAACAATGCTGGATTTTCTCTTTCGAACAATATAATTGTAAATGATTTACTTGATTTTCAAAACGGAATTCTCACTACAGGGATTAATGCTTTGACCATAGGGGCCTCAGGAATCATCACCAATGCAAACGCCTTGAACTATATAAACGGCAAGCTCGCATTTACTTTCAATACTGTAGGCTCAAAATTTTATCCCATCGGAAAGGGAGGAAATTACCGGCCTCTCACGTTTCAATATGCTAATTTATCCGGAAGCAGTGTCGTATTGGCCGAACAATTTGAGAGCGCCTTAACCGGCACGCTACCTGCATATACTACTTTGTTGACCACGAACCGCTATTGGACTATCAGTCAGACGGGAGGTAGTAACCTGCAATATTATGTAACCCTGGATCCCACAGATTATACACCCTCCTTACAGGTGGTGATGCTGAAACAGGATGCCGGAACGATTGTTTCTTATCCTACTACAACCCCAAATTACACCAACTCAGTTGCACTGACTTCCTTTAGTGATTTTGGCCTGGGAGAGACCCAGGCTTTGTATAATGTTACCGGGGTGTTCAATTATAATAACACGACTAACACACCGCTTGATTCAATCTGGGTAATCTTAAAGCAGAATAGTATAAGTATTGACTCCACCCGTACCAACCTTTCAGGTGCATTCACTTTTGCAGGGAGGCCCAATGGAATCTATACGGTTTCTGCAAGATCCACTAAACCCTGGAGTGGGGTAAACAGTACCGATGCCGTGAAAATTCAGCGTCATTTTACAGGACTTGAACTGTTAACTGAACCTGTCAGGTTATTAGCCGGAGATGTTAATTTTAGTAATTTCATCAATACTACTGATGCTGTTAAAGTAAAGCGCAGATTTTCCGGGCTGGATACCAGCTTTGTCCGCGGCAACTGGACTTTTTCCAAACAAACCACAGGTGGCGACTCAGTTCTTATCAGTAGTGCCAATCTTACACAGAACTTTTATGGACTTTGTGTGGGCGATGTTAACGCTTCAAACATCCCGGGCACTGGAGCCAAAAGCAGTGGATTGCTGGCGCTTGAACAGAATGCCGTAATCGAAGCCATGCCGGGTGATGTGATTGAAATTCCAGTAAATGTATCCAGTGATATACAAATTGGTGCCATCTCCATGGTGATCGGATACCCAGACCACCTGATGCGGATTAAGGAGGTTCGTGCGCCGCATGGGACGCCGTTTTATACCGCCGGCATGGGTAATCTCCGCCTGGCCTGGTCAGAAACCCAACCATTGATGCTTGCCCGGGGTGATACCATGATGACCCTTGTCGTTCAGGTTTCAACCCAGTTCACGACCAGCGATAGGATCACTCTTTCCTTAACTAACGAATCAGAAATTGCTGATTTGCATGGAATTGTATTTAATGATCTGATCCTCACTGCTCCTGTACTGATTCATAAAGGCACCAATGGATTTAATACACCCCCTGTTTCCGAAACCCGGTTTGTGGTATATCCGGTGCCCAACGATGGTATTTTCACTGCATCGATCACATCTTCTTTCACACAAACCTTTGATATAATGATTTATAATAAACTGGGACAACTGATTTGCGAAAAAAAGGAAATTACCGTGAGTGGAACACGCGATCAACAATTTGACCTCAGACCTCTAGAAAACGGAATTTATTCTGTGATATTACGAGGAAGGAGAGAGGTAATTGCCCGGGAAATATTGATTAACCATTGAGCTCTTTTTGTCATCATATTGAATAATAGATTATTAACCATTAAATAAGCCTTCCTATGCAAAAAGTTACCTATTCCAGACCAGTGAGTTTTTTAGTTGGCATGTTGCTTTTACTGCTATGTATTAACTCCTTTGCGATTCGCAATGCTCCCATTACTACGATGGCGACCAAAACAATTTGTCCGGGCCAAAGTGTCGTTGTTCCGATCACAGTGGCCGGATTTACAGACATTACTTCGGTATCGCTCAGGATAGATTATAATCCGTCCATTGCAACATTTACGAGTGGCACTGCAAATTCAGCGCTATCTGGAATATTTTTCAATTCAGTTACTTATAGTCCTACCCTTGCAAGTATTATGATTAGCTGGTCTGATGCAGTACCAAGAACTTTGGCCGCGACAGATTTGTTTATAGACTTGACTATGAATTATATCAGTGGTTCAACAACACTTGTTTTTAATAATACATCGGGAGGTGGGGGTGAGTGTGAGTATGGTGATGAGATTGGGGATCCCATGACTGATGTCCCAACGGCAACATACTATATCAATGGGGCAATCAATAGCCTCGCTGTGGGTGTTCCGGGTTCAATTACGGGAACCAGCGCGGTTTGTGCCGGGGCAAACGGAGTTGCCTATTCCATTGCAGCGGTAACCAATGCCACCAGTTATACCTGGTCACTTCCTTCCGGTTTTACAATTGCATCGGGTGCAAACTCGAATGCCATAACAGCCGATATTTCAGCTTCCGCCATTTCGGGAAATATTACAGTGACCCCTTCAAATTCATGCGGTTCCGGATCCGCCTCACCTAATTATGCAGTAACGGTGAACCCGATACTTCCGGTCAGCGTAACGGTTGCCTCATCAGCCAACCCGGTATGTTCAGGCACATCGGTCACCTTCACGGCATCGCCGGTCAATGGCGGCGCAGCTCCTGCGTATCAATGGAAAGTGAATGGCACCAATGTGGGAACCAGCGCAGCTACTTATGCATTTGTTCCTGTAAATAATGACGTAATCACCTGTGTTTTGACGTCCAATGCTGCTCCCTGCGCCACAGGCAGTCCGGCGACATCGAATGCAGTAACGATGACAGTTAATCCAAATCTGCCGGTCAGTGTAACGGTTGCCTCATCGGCTAACCCGGTTTGTTCAGGTAGTTCGGTTACTTTCACGGCATCGCCGGTCAACGGAGGCGCATCCCCTGTGTATCAATGGAAAGTGAATGGAAGCAATGTTGGAACTAACGCTTCAACCTATGCATATGTTCCTGTAAACAACGACGTGGTTACCTGTGTACTGACGTCTAATGCAACTCCATGCGCAACAGGTAATCCAGCCACCTCCAATTCGATTACCATGGTTATTAGTTCAAGTTTACCAGTCAGCATCACGATTGCAGCCTCTGCAAACCCGGTTTGTGCAGGTACATCGGTCACCTTCACAGCATCACCAACTAACGGGGGCTCAACCCCTGTGTATCAATGGAAGGTCAATGGCACCAATGTGGGAAGCGGCGCAGCCACCTATGCGTATGTTCCTGTAAACAATGAGGTGATCACCTGTGTCTTGACTTCCAGTGAAACCTGTGGCACGGGTAGTCCGGCGACTTCTAATGCATTGACCATGACGGTCAACCCGATTCTGCCCGTGAGCGTTACGATTGCCGCCTCGGCCACCACGGTATGTGCAGGTACATCGGTCACCTTCACGGCATCGCCAGTCAATGGTGGCGCAGCCCCGATATATCAGTGGAAGGTGAACGGCACCAGTGTAGGAAGCAACGCTGTCACTTATGCGTATATTCCTGTAAACAATGACGTGATCACTTGTGTTCTGACATCCAATGCTGCGCCTTGCGCAACAGGTAGTCCCGCGACATCGAATGCATTGACGATGATGGTTAACCCGATACTTCCGGTCAGCGTAACGATTGCGGCTTCGTCCACCACAGTGTGTGCAGGCACGTCGGTCACCTATACAGCGACACCAACCAACGAAGGCTCATCCCCTTCGTACCAGTGGAAGGTGAATGGCACCAATGTGGGAACCAGCGCTGCCACCTATGCTTACACGCCGTCAAACAATGATGTGGTCTCTTGTGTATTGATTTCCAGTGAAACCTGTATCACGGGTAGTCCGGCAACATCGAATGCTATAACCATGACCGTTAACGCGCTTCAGCCTGTGAGTGTAACGATTGAGGCCTCGGCCACATCTGTATGTGCCGGCACATCGGTCACCTTCACGGCATCGCCAACAAATGGTGGCTCAGACCCTGTGTATCAGTGGAAGGTAAATGGCACCAATGTGGGAACCAGTGCAGCCACCTATGCGTATGTTCCTGTAAACAATGATGTGATCACCTGTGTTCTAACGTCCAATGCTGCGCCATGCGCAACAGGTAGTCCGGCGACATCGAATGCAGTAACGATGACAGTTAACCCCATTCTGCCAGTGAGTGTAACGATTGCCTCATCGGCCACCACGGTATGTGCAGGTACATCTGTCTCTTATACTGCTGCGCCGGTCAATGGAGGCGCAGCCCCAGCATATCAATGGAAAGTGAATGGCATCAATGTGGGAACCAACGCTGCTACCTATTCGTATGCTCCTATAAACAATGACATGATCACCTGTGTTCTGACATCCAATTCTGCGCCCTGCGCAACAGGCAGTCCGGCAACCTCCAATGCGATAACGATGGTGGTCAACCCGATTCTACCCGTGAGTGTAACGATTGCCTCATCGGCCACCACTGTATGTTCAGGTACTTCTGTCACATTCACCGCATCGCCAACTAATGGCGGCGCATCCCCTGTGTATCAATGGAAAGTCAATGGCACCAATGTGGGAAGCGGCACAGCCACCTATGCGTATGTTCCTGTAAACAATGACGTGATCACCTGTGTTTTGATTTCCAGTGAAACCTGTGCCACGGGTAGTCCGGCTACTTCGAACGCTATAACCATGACAGTTAACCCGAATTTGCCAGTGAGCGTATCGATAGCTGCATCAACCAACCCTGTTTGTTCAGGCACTTCAGTTACCCTCACAGCCTCGCCAATTAACGGAGGGACAACTCCAATTTATCAATGGAAGGTGAATGGCACAGATGTGGGAACCAATACTACCACCTATGCCTATGTTCCTGTAAACAATGACGTAATCACCTGTATTCTGACATCCAATGCTGCTCCTTGCGCTACAGGTAGTCCGGCTACATCGAATGCATTGACGATGGTGGTTAACCAATTGCCGGTTGCCACCGCCGCGAATAACGGTCCATTATGTGAAGGTTTAACCCTCAACTTACTTGGAACACCTGATGGCATGGCTTCATACTCATGGACCGGACCGAATGGGTTCACCTCCACTCAGCAGAACCCAACCATCACCAATGTGACTGCTGCGGCTGCAGGTGTTTACTCCCTGATCGTTACCAACAGTTCAGGCTGTACCTCATTGGCTGTAACCACAACGGTTGTCATCAATGCTAATCCAACCGCAACAGCATCGAACAACGGACCAATGTGCGAAGATTTGACTTTGAACCTCTACGGACAACCATCGGGTGCAGCCAGTTATCAGTGGACCGGACCGAATGGATTCACATCCAATGTTCAGAATCCGACCATTGCAAACGTAACCGCTGCGGCTGCCGGCCAGTATGTATTGATCGTATCAAATGCCTCCGGATGCCAGTCAGTTGGTAACACCTCGGTGACGATCTTTGCTAAACCGGCAACGACGGCCACGAACAACGGGCCACTCTGCGTTGGAACCATCCTGAATTTGCTTGGAGGCCCTGCAGGCATGACTTCATACGCATGGACCGGACCAAATGGATTTACTTCAATCGTTCAGAACCCGACCATTGCCAGCGTGACCGCTGTGAATGCAGGTGTTTTTACTTTACTTGTGACCAATTCAACCGGTTGCTCTGCTTCTGCGAATACTACGGTGGTTGTCAACCCGGTACCAGAAGCTCCAGCAATTACCCAGGTAGGTTATATTCTCACAAGCAGCGCTACTGACGGAAATCAGTGGTATTATGAAAATAATATCATCGCGGGTGCAACACAGCAGACGTACACAATTACCCATAATACAGGTTATTATTCGGTTATGGTTACTCTGAACGGATGTACCTCACCAATGTCCAATAAAATATGGATTGTAGTTGACGGTGTATCGGAACTGACAGAATCTGCTTCCTTCAACATTTATCCCGTTCCGAACAACGGTTCTTTTAAAGCCTCGATCAGCAACCTTGTTGATGACCCATTCACCATCATAGTATACAACCAACTTGGAGAAAAGTTATATGAACTGCGTGATGTGAAGACATCCGGAGGTAAATTTGAAACCCAGATCGACCTCCGTCCGGTTTCTGACGGAATGTATACAGTCGTGTTCTTGAACAGCAGCTACAAGATTGTGAAGAAGGTGATTATGAATAATAAGTAAGCGAATAACCTTTTCTGAAAAAGGAGGCTGTCTCGTTTTTTTACGGCCTCCTTTTTCTTTTTATTAAGCAGCGAAAATCAGAATATTAAAGAGGTCAAAAGTATCATAGCCGGATATTAATCCAAAAAACATCTCTTTTTTATTCTTACTTTTGGTCACATAATAAATTGTAAATTCAGCTTCTTATGAGGAAAATTGCCATGATCAGATTCTTGAGTTTTTCATTAGCAGCATTGTTCCTTTTACCTGTTATTAACTCCTTTGCGCGTAATGCACCAGTCACAACAGCGGCAATGAAACTTGCATGTCCATCTTCAAGTGTAGATGTTCCAATTACTGTTAATGGCTTTACCAGCGTTTGTGCTATCACACTCAGAATCGAGTATGATCCGACTAAAGCAACTTTTTTTGGTGCAGTCGGAAATTCAGCTCTGGCAAATATGAGCATCACCTCTATGCCGATAAGCGCTAACCTGGCAAAGATTATGGTCGTTTGGGCAGAATTAACACCCGTCACTCTTCCTGCAAATGCAGCGCTTTTAACGCTTACCATGAATTATATTGGCGGGTCAACAGACTTGACCTTCAATAACACTTCCGGAGGTGGTCAGGAGTGTGAATATGCGGATGAAGCCGGAAATGCAATGACGGATACCCCGACCGCCTCTTACTATATCAATGGATCAATCAGTAGTCTCGCAGTGGGTGCCACAGGCTCGATTACCGGTTCCAGTACAGTATGTGCCGGTGCCACGGGTGTCGCCTATTCCATTGCTGCAGTCACCAATGCCACATCCTATTCCTGGGCACTTCCAAGCGGCTTTAACATGGCCACTGGTTCCAATACCAACGCCATCACAGTGAATGTATCGGGGTCCGCAATATCCGGAAATATCTCTGTGACTCCATCCAACGCCTGCGGTTCAGGAACGCATTCGCCAAACTATGCGGTAACTGTAAATCCTGCGTTGCCTGTCAGCGTGGTGATTGCAGCCTCAGCTAACCCGGTATGTGCTGGTGCTTCGGTCACCTTCACGGCCACCCCCGCCAATGGAGGAACAACCCCTGCCTATCAGTGGAAGGTCAATGGTGTCAATACTGGCAGCAACAGTGCAACGTATAGTTATGTTCCATCCAACAATGATGTAGTTGCCTGTGTGTTGACATCAAATGCCACGTGTCCCACCGGAAATCCCGCCACGTCCAATTCAATAACCATGGCGGTTAGTGCAAATCTGCCCGTCAGCTTATCAATTGCCGCCTCGGCCAACCCGGTTTGTGCCGGGACTTCGGTCACATTTACTGCAACTCCCGCCAATGGAGGAACAACCCCTGCATATCAGTGGAAAGTCAATGGAAACAATGCAGGCAGTAACACTGCAACGTATAGCTATGTTCCGGTTAACAATGATGTGGTCACTTGCGTTCTGACTTCAAATGCCGTTTGTGTCACAGGCAATCCGGCAATATCCAATGCATTGACCATGACTGTTAACCCGCTGCTTCCGGTCAGCCTGTCGATTGCCGCCTCGGCCAATCCGGTTTGTGCGGGCACTTCGGTTACCTTTACGGCTACCCCTGCCAATGGAGGAACAGCCCCTGCATATCAGTGGAAAGTCAATGGAACCAATGCCGGTAGTAACATTTCAACCTATTCTTATGTTCCGGTTAACAATGATGCGGTCATTTGTGTATTGACCTCCAATGCTACCTGTCCGACCGGAAATCCGGCCACATCCAATACCATAAACATGACCGTTAACCCGGAATTACCGGTCAGTGTTGCGATAGTAGCCTCAGCTAATCCGGTTTGCCCTGGTACATCGGTCACATTTACTGCAACTCCCTCTAATGGAGGAACAACCCCTGCTTATCAATGGAAAGTCAATGGAAACAATGCCGGCAGTAACAGTGCTATTTATGTCTTTGTTCCAGTAAACAATGATGTAGTCTCGTGTGTGCTGACTTCCAATGCCTCTCCCTGCGCAACAGGCAGTCCGGCTATATCCAATTCGATTACGATGGGGGTGAATGCAAATTCACCGGTGAGTGTGACGATTGCAGCCTCTTCAAACCCGGTTTGTGCGGGTACTTCAGTCACCTTTACGGCCACACCGATCAATGGAGGAACAAGCCCATCCTACCAATGGAAAATCAATGGAAACAATGCAGGCAGTAACGCTGCAACGTATACCTATGTTCCGGTTAACAATGATGCGGTCACTTGCGTTCTGACTTCCAATGCCGTTTGTGTCACCGGGAATCCGGCTACATCCAATTCTTTAACCATAACGGTTAACCCGCTGCTTACGGTCAGCGTGTCGATTGCCGCCTCGGCCAATCCGGTTTGTGCAGGAACTTCGGTCACCTTCACGGCCACCCCCGCCAACGGAGGAACAGCACCAGTGTATCAATGGAAAGTCAATGGAAACAATACAGGCACAAGCAATACAACCTTTACATATGCACCTGCCAATAATGACATTGTCACCTGCGAATTGACTTCGAATGCCACTTGCCCATCCGGCAATCCGGCCACATCAAATGCTTTGACCATGACGGTGAATCCCATTCTGCCGGTCAGTATATGGATCGCTGCCTCGGCCAACCCGGTTTGTCCCGGGACCCCAGTCACGTTAACTGCCACAGCGACCAATGGCGGGACAACCCCTGTGTATCAATGGAAGGTAAATGGAAACAATGTCGGGACCAACAATCCGGTTTATTCATATATCCCATCCGACAATGATGTAGTAATCTGTGTACTGACCTCCAATGCGGCTCCCTGCGCTACCGGAAACCCAGCCACATCAAATGCGATAATGATGACCATTAATTCTGCTATTCCGGTCAGTGTATCCATTGCAGCTTCGGCCAACCCAGCTTGTGAAGGCAATATGGTCACTTTTACAGCTACTCCCACCAATGGAGGACCAACCCCGTTGTATCAATGGAAAGTCAATGGAAACAATGCCGGCAGTAACAGTGCAACGTTTAGCTATGTTCCATTGTCGGGGGATGAGGTTTATGTCGTTCTGACCTCCAGCCTGGAGTGTGCAACGGGCAATCCGGCCACATCAAACCAGGTGACCATGACCATCAATCAAATTCCGGACACGCCTGTGGTAACTTCAAACGGTGATACGCTGAGTAGTTCTGCCTCGTCAGGCAATCAGTGGTACTTCCAGGGCAACCCCATTTCAGGTGCGACTGGACAAACCCATGTTGCTACCCTGACTGGCTGGTACTGGAGCATTGTCACTGTAAACGGATGCCCCTCCGATACTTCAAATCATGAATATGTGATCATTACCGGCATTGAAGAAATCGCGGCGACCTCCGTGAGGGTATTTCCGGTTCCAAATAATGGGAAGTTCACTGTTTCAATAAACACGCCGGTTCCGCAAAGGTTCACCCTGCTGATCTATAATTGGCTGGGGCAGAAGATTGGTTCCCCCGTTGAAATGAATGTGAATACGAATTATGAGCTTGAGATTGACCTCCGGCCAGTGCCTGGCGGAATTTACATGCTTGAGATCAAAAATTCGGAAGAATACATTGTGCGTAAAATTTTGGTCAACAGGTAGTCCTTTATTCTCCTTTATTGTTTTTTGTTTCACATTGACATATATCAATCCATTCCTTGATATTTGACAATACTGTTTTGTTATTTCACACCTAATCAATTCATTAAAATATAAAATTGGAATCAGCTTGATATGTCAGGTTAGGTTGTTTCAGATTAATTTTTAACTTTGCCCCCACTTCTGTTAAAAGATTCACTATGAGTGCTGAAAGTCTGATTCTTTTCTTTATTGTTGGGGCCTTTCTGGTGGGGTTTGCCATTGTGTTCGCCACCCTTGTTGCACCCACTTCAACAAACCCGCAAAAGGCTGAACCTTACGAATGTGGTATCCCCACCGAGGGACTGACCTGGCTTCAGTTCAATGTGGGGTATTACCTTTTTGCCATCATCTTTTTGGTTTTCGATGTGGAAAGTGTCTTTATCTTCCCATGGGCTGTGGTGATGAAAGAACTTGGCATGGTTGCCTTTATTGAGATCATCATCTTCTTTTTTGTTCTCGGATTGGGTCTGTTATATGCCTGGAAGAAAGGAGCTTTGAAATGGGAATAAAAAATATGAAAGAGGCGGATTTCCGCGATAATGAAAGTCTGGAGCTATTTAAGCAATCGGGTGGTAATATTCTGATGACCACCATCGATGCCGTGATTGACTGGGGCCGTTCAAATTCCATCTGGCCGCTCACCTTTGCCACCAGTTGCTGCGGCATTGAAATGATGGCTACCGGCGCTTCGCGCCACGATTTTGCCCGGTTCGGGATTGAAGTGTACCGTGCCTCTCCCCGTCAGGCCGATGTTATTGTGGTGGCCGGAACCGTTGTTAACAAAATGGCCCCGGTGCTCAAACGGTTGTACGACCAAATGTCGGATCCCAAATATGTGATCGCCATGGGCGCCTGCGCAGTTTCCGGCGGCCCCTTCTTTTACAATACCTATCACGTTGTACGTGGCGTTGACCACGTGATTCCGGTCGATGTGTACGTTCCCGGCTGCCCGCCGCGTCCCGAAGCCCTGCTCTATGGCGTGATGCAGCTTCAGCGCAAAATAAAACTGGAATCCATGACCAATCCAAGAAAAACCGAAGAATTAAAATAGATAATTTCCCAAGATGGATAACGCAGCATTGAAGGAGCGTATTCTGGGTCTGGTTCCCGACGCAGAATACCAGGAGAACAAGCAATTCCTTACCTTCATCATCCCGCCGGCAAAAATGCATGACCTCGCCTTCAAACTCAAGTCTGAGGCAGACCTTGCATTCGATTTTCTCTTCTGCCTTAGCGGAGTTGACATGGTGAAATTCCTTGAAGTGGTTTATCACCTCGAATCAACTTCCCACAAGCATCAACTGGAACTCAAAGTGCGCACGGAAGATCGTGTTAACGGAGCTGTTGACACCGTTTGCGATATATGGAGAACGGCCGAGTTTCATGAACGGGAGGCCTTCGACCTTGTTGGTATCCGGTTCAACAACCATCCCGACCTCCGGAGGATTTTCCTCGAAGAGGGCTGGCTTGGTCACCCGCTCCGTAAAGATTATGTTGATGAAGTTAACATCGTAGAACTTTAAGGTATGAAAGAAGTCATTCACCTGCCTGTCCAGAATGTTGAGGAGGAGGAATACCATATTAATATGGGGCCGCAGCACCCATCCACCCATGGCGTGCTCCGGTTGGTTGTTTCACTCCAGGGAGAGATCGTAAAAAGCCTGAAGCCGCATTGCGGGTATATCCACCGCGGCATTGAGAAGATGTGTGAGAAGGATACCTATCCCCAGATCATCCATCTCACCGACCGGATGGATTATCTCTCAGCCCACATCAACAACCACGCTGTATGTATGCTGGTTGAGAAGGCACTCGAAGTCGAAGTCCCAGAAAGGGTAAAATACATCCGGACCATTGTCGATGAACTCAACCGGATTGCCTCCCACCAGTTATGGTGGTGCAGCTTCGGCATGGATATGGGCGGACTGACCTGTTTTTTCTATGGATTGCGCGACCGTGAAAAAATTCTCGATATTTTCGAAGAATCATTCGGGTCACGATTGCTTCACTCTTATTACACGCCGGGCGGACTCATGATGGACATTCACCCTGACTTCCAGAAGAATGTCAAGGCTTTTATCAAGTATTTCCGCAAGAAGATCAAGGACTATGATGAACTGCTTACCGGCAACATCATCATGCAGCTGCGTACCCAGGGTATCGGAATTCTTTCAAAGGAAGATGCCATCAGTTACGGGGTAACAGGTCCGTCGGGCCGTGCCTCGGGGTTTGCCTGCGATGTTCGCAAACATCACCCGTATGGGGTATACGATAAAGCAGATTTCAAGGAAATTCTCGGAACCAAAGGCGATACCTTTGAACGCTACATGATGAGAATGGACGAAATGCTTGAATCGATGAAGATCATCGAGCAGCTCATTGACAATATTCCTGCCGGGGACCACACCGCAAAGATGAAAGCAGTGCTCAAACTTCCTGCCGGCGAGTATTTCCAACGCGTGGAGGCAGCCCGTGGTGAATTGGGGGTGTATGTTGTCAGCGATGGCAATAAAAGCCCGTATCGCATGAAATTCCGTTCCCCGAATTTCTCCAACCTGAGTGTACTTGATCATATCAGCCGTGGGTGTAAGATTGCTGACCTGGTAGCCATTGGGGCCTCATTAGACTATGTTATTCCGGATATTGACAGATAATAAAATTTATCTATGAACTTTAGCATATACGACTTTACGTCATTCACCCAATGGATCGATAAGTTCCTCTACGACAACCTGCCGGCCTTCTGGGCCATCGCCGTGGAAATGACCCTCATCGGCCTGGTTATCCTCGTTTTTTATGCGCTGGTCGGGCTTTTCCTGGTGTATGCAGAGCGAAAGGTTTGTGCATTCATGCAGAACCGGGTCGGACCAAACCGGGTTGGCCCGTTTGGATTTTTCCAGACAATCGCCGACTTTGTTAAGCTTATGATGAAGGAGTTGGTGTACATCAAGAATGCAGACAAACTGCTGTTCAACATTGCACCATTCATAATCATCATAGCTTCATTCATGGCCATTGCAGCCATCCCGTTTGCCAAGGGGCTGCATGCCATTGATTTTGATATAGGGGTCCTTTATGTGATTGCTGTATCATCTCTGGGTGTTGTGGGAATCCTGCTGGCCGGCTGGTCGAGCAACAACAAGTATTCACTCATCGGCGCCATGCGTTCAGGAGCCCAGATTGTGAGCTATGAACTCTCGGTAGGGCTGTCGCTGGTCACCATCATCATCCTGGCTGGTACCATGCAGTTTTCGGCCATTGTAGAGGGACAGGCCAATGGTTGGTTTATATTTAAAGGGCACATCCCTGCTTTTATCGCTTTTATTATTTTCCTGATCTCCAGCACTGCTGAAACAAATCGGGGTCCTTTTGACCTGGCCGAAGCCGAATCGGAACTTACAGCCGGGTTCCATACCGAATATTCAGGGATCAAGTTCGCCTTTTTCTTTCTGGCTGAATATATGAACATGTTTATTGTGGCCTCCATTGCAGCAACCGTATTCCTGGGCGGCTGGATGCCGTTCCATGTCAGCGGATGGGCGGGATTCAACCACATCATGGATTTTATCCCGCCATTTGTATGGTATATCGGGAAAACCTTCTTTATTATCTGGATTATGATGTGGTTCAAATGGACCTTCCCGAGATTAAGGATCGACCAGTTATTGACACTGGAATGGAAATATCTATTACCCATCAACCTGGTCAATATTCTTATCATGGCATTTATCGTATTAATGGGTTGGCATTTTTAGAAAACTATGAACAGCTTTTTCGAATATTTTGCAGATATCTACCGCGCGGTTAAATCTCTCCTTACGGGGATGAAGGTAACCGGGAGATACTTCTTCAGCCCCTGGGAGATCGTAACCCAGCAGTACCCGGAGAACCGGAAGACCCTGAAAATGTACGACCGGTTCAAGGGCGAAGTGATCATGCCACACAATGAGCACAACGAACATCGCTGTACCGGATGCGGGATATGTGAAACGGCTTGCCCGAACGGAACCATCGAGATCATTCAGGCAAAGATCGATATGCCCGACGGCAAAAAGAAACGCATCATCGACAAGCATATTTACCACCTGGGGATGTGCACCTTTTGCGGGTTGTGCATCAAAGCGTGCCCCTCGGATGCACTGGCCTGGGGACAGGAGTTCGAACATGCGGTATTTGACCGGTCGAAACTGAACAAGACCTTGAATCAACCCGGATCATCCATCATTAAAGATATTGTAGAATGACACCAAATCAATTGATGTTTGCGATATTTTCCGCAGTCATTATCATCTTTTCCATCCTGACTGTGACCAGCCGGCGTATTCTGCGGGCAGCCATCTTTCTCTTGTTTGTACTTGTTGCAACAGGTGGCTTGTACTTTCTGCTGAGGTTTAACTACCTTGCAGCCATTCAGCTTACCCTGTATGCCGGCGGCATCGTGGTCATGATCATTTTTTCGATCCTTCTTACAAGTCATATTGCAGAAAAACTGGAAGCGCCGGGTCTGAAAAAGATCATCCCTGCTTTTTTTGCTGCGGCCGGAGGCGCCTTGATTACCATTGCAACCATCCTGCAGCACAAATTTCCTACTGAGGTTATTTCGGGCAGCGAACGTACCGACATCCGGTTGATCGCCAAAAGCCTTATCAGCACAGAAAAATTCGGATATGCACTGCCCTTCGAAGTGATCAGCATCCTGTTGCTCGCAGCGATGGTGGGGGCTATCATCCTTGCAAAAAAACGTAAAGATTAATTCACAATAATACCAAGACGATATGTTTGAAGGCGTTCCTTTAACCTGGTTTTTAATCACCGGCACCATCATGTTCTTTGTCGGTATTTATGGATTTCTGGTCAGGAAAAACCTGATCACAATCCTCATGTCGACAGAGCTGATCCTGAATTCGGTCAACATCAACTTTGTTGCATTTAATAAAATCCTTTACCCGGATCATCTGGAGGGGATGTTTTTCAGCATTTTCATCATTGCAGTTGCCGCAGCGGAAGCATCGGTGGCCATCGCCATCATCATCAACATCTATCGCCGCCTGGTCGATATCAATGTGGAAAAGATGAATGAAATGAAATATTAGGGGTTAGGAATTAGCCAATAGCCATTAGGGAAAAGGAAAGCCTCAATGGCCAATGGCTAATGGCTAATGCCTTTTTAAACCAAATAACCGAATAAAATTATCAGAATAGCAACGTAATTCAAGCCTCATATGATCGATTTCTCTTACACTGTCTGGATCCTGCTGATACCCCTGATCATGTTCGTGGTGGTTGGCCTGTTCGGGAACCGTTTTAAACCGTTGGTTTCGGGAATCGCCGGCACGGCTGGCTTGTTTGTCATGTGGCTTCTGTCGCTGATCACGGCATACAAGTACTTTTTTGTACTTGAAAAGGCAGCAGACGGCTCTTTTCAGAAATTATTAGCCTTTAACATGCGCTGGCTGAACCTTACCGACACCCTGCATATCGATATGGGCGTGCTCCTCGATCCAATCTCGATCATGATGCTGATCGTTGTCACATCCGTGTCGTTCATGGTGCATGTATATTCAATCGGATACATGGATGGTGAAAAGGGGTTCATGCGCTTTTTTTCTATGCTTTCTCTGTTCAGTTTTTCCATGCTGGGCCTTGTTGTTGCCACGAATATCTTCCAAATGTATATCTTTTGGGAACTCGTTGGCGTGTCCTCGTATCTGCTGATCGGATTTTATTACACACGCGATTCTGCGGTATCAGCTTCAAAGAAAGCCTTTATTGTCACCCGTTTTGCCGATCTGGGTTTCCTCATCGGGATCCTCATGCTTTCCTTTGCAACAGGAACCTTCGATTTTCTGACCCTTACCGGACCGAATAGTCCTGCATTTTCCTCGGGAACCGGGATCATGTTCCTTGGATTGTCAACCATGACCTGGTCCATGATCTTTGTCTTCATGGGAGGCGCCGGTAAATCGGCCATGTTCCCGCTGCACATCTGGCTCCCCGATGCCATGGAAGGCCCAACTCCCGTGTCGGCCCTTATCCATGCGGCCACGATGGTTGTTGCCGGGGTATACCTGGTTGCGCGATTATTCCCGATTTACGTTTTTGCCGCCCCCGTAGCCCTTGATGTGGTGATGTATGTCGGGGCGTTCAGTTCAATTTTTGCTGCCGTCATCGCCTGTACCCAGTTTGATATCAAGCGTGTTCTGGCCTATTCCACCATGTCGCAGATTGGTTTGATGATGTTCGCCCTGGGCGTTTCAGGATACGGTGGGCACGAGGGACTCGGATACATGGCCTCCATGTTCCACCTCTTCACCCATGCATTTTTTAAATCGCTGTTATTTCTTGGCGCAGGAGCCATCATTCATGCCGTTCACAGCAATGTAATGAATGAAATGGGGGGATTGCGGAAACACCTTCCCATCACCCATATCACCTTTCTCATTGCGTGTCTCGCCATAGCCGGTGTTCCGCCTTTATCGGGTTTCTTCAGCAAGGACGAGATCCTGGCTGCCGGCCACGAAAGAAGTTTGATGCTATATTGGGTTGAAATGATCGTATCGGGTTTAACGGCCTTCTATATGTTCCGCCTCTATTTCTCCATCTTCTGGGGGAAAGACAGACATTATCATCACACCCCGCATGAAGGATCAAAAACGATGACCATTCCATTGATGCTCCTTGCCATTGGGGCACTCCTCTCAGGGTTGATTCCTTTCTCACATTTTGTGACAACCGACCGTTTGCCTTTCGCTGCCCACCTCGATTACGGCATTGCCATTCCGGCTGTGCTGGTTGGATTGCTTGGGATCGGCATCGCAATGGTTTTTTACAGAAAAGAGACCGATTTACCCGACAGGATTTACAATGCGCTGGGTGGTTTCTCAAAGGCAGCCTTTCACAAATTCTACATTGATGAGGTGTACCTTTTTATCACCAAAAAAATCATATTTAACTACATTTCACGTCCGGTCGCCTGGTTCGACCGCCACATTGTGGATGGGGCCATGAATGGTATCTCTTTTGTCACCAATGAGGCTGCCGATCGCATCAAAAGATTTCAATCGGGGCAACTGCAGCAGTATGCGCTTGTTTTGGTTTCGGGCGTTGTGCTCCTTACCCTGTTATTCACCTATTTAATGACCAACTAATACCGTAGAAGAATGAGTATTCTCACGCTATTTATCATTATACCGGTTCTCACCATAATTGGTATTTTATTCAGTAAATCCCATATGCAAGTCAAATGGGTGTCGGTGGTAGGCATGGGCCTGCAGTTGCTGAGCGCCATCGGACTGATCCTTCTGTACCTGGCCGAGCGTAAAGCCGGCAACATGGCCGAAGTACTCTTCGTGCAGGATAATTTATGGTATGAAACCCTCAACATCCATTTTTACGTTGGCGTTGACGGCGTATCGGTAGCCATGATCGGGCTGACAGCCCTGGTGGTATTTGCCGGGATCTTTGCAAGCTGGGATATTGTTGACCTGCCCCGCGAGTTTTTCACCTCGTTGATTCTCTTAGCCTCAGGTGTATTTGGATTCTTTATCTCCCTCGACCTTTTTACCATGTTCCTTTTTTACGAACTGGCAGTAATCCCGATGTACCTGCTCATTGGTATCTGGGGAAGCGGCCCGCGGCATTATTCAGCCATGAAGCTGACATTGATGCTTATGGGCGGCTCAGCTTTCATTCTGTTGGGCATCATCGGCATCTATATGCACTCTGCCCCCAATGGAGGCCCGCTGACCTTTGACCTTATCAAAATCTCCAAAGAAACAATTCCCCTGGATGTTCAATGCTTTCTCTTCCCCTTTCTTTTTGTGGGATTTGGCGTATTGGGCGCATTGTTCCCTTTCCACACGTGGTCGCCCGATGGTCATGCCTCGGCGCCTACTGCCGTTTCGATGCTCCATGCCGGCGTGCTGATGAAACTGGGCGGATATGGTTGCTACCGTGTTGCTGTGTTTCTCCTTCCTGCAGCAGCGCATGAGCTGGGATGGATCTTCCTGATCCTTGCTACCATTGGCGTCATTTACGGAGCATTCGGAGCAATCTGGCAGAAAGATCTTAAATACATCAATGCCTATTCTTCGGTGAGCCATTGCGCCCTGGTGCTTTTTGCCATCCTGATGTTCAACCAGACTGCCATGAACGGCGCCATCATGCAAATGATCTCCCACGGAATCATGACAGCCCTTTTCTTTGCATTAATCGGGATGATCTATGGAAGAACCCATACGCGGTATATCAACGAGATGGGCGGACTGATGAAGGTCATGCCCTTCCTGGCTGTCGCTTACGTAATCGCCGGTTTGGCCTCCCTCGGACTCCCGGGGTTCAGCGGTTTTGTGGCGGAGATGACCATTTTTATTGGCGCTTTCCAAAATGTTGATACCTTCCATCGCGTTGCTACCATCATCGCCGCCTCATCCATTGTCGTAACGGCGGTGTACGTGCTCAGAGTGGTGGGTATTCTATTGCTGGGAAAAATAAAGAATGAACATTTTGAAGAGATCAAGGATGCCAAATGGCATGATAAAATTAGCGTGGTTACACTCATTTTCGGGATTACCCTGATCGGAATGGCGCCACTCTGGCTTTCGGATATGATAACAGGCGGACTGGGCCCCATTGTGCAGAAATTGCTTGCCGCGGCACCGATATTACCATAATTTACGATGTACGATTTTAGATTTATTAAGTAATTAAAAAGTTCTGAACGATGTTGATAATGAGACATGAATTGCTGCTGATTGCCATCACAGTAATCTTATTGATTGTCGAAATTTTTCTGCCCAATACACAGAAGCGCAAGATCATTTTACCGGCTATCCTGTTAATGGCTGCCGTGACGGTCCTGGGATTTTTTCCGGGAACACCCGGAATCCTGTTTGGCGGTATGTTTCAATCGTCACAACTCACCATGATGCTCAAGAATATCCTGAACATCGGTGTGCTGATCATATTTATCCAGTCGGTCGATTGGCTTAAACAAGATCAGAATAAGGAAAAGGTAAGCGAATTTTTCCTGCTGATGCTTTCAACGCTGATCGGGATGAACTTTATGATATCTTCGGGCGATTTCCTGATGTTCTACATCGGCCTGGAATTGGCAACTATTCCGGTTGCAGCATTGGCCGCCTATGAAAGACTGAAAGAAAAATCAGCCGAGGCAGGGGTTAAACTGATCTTCATCTCTGCACTTTCGTCCGGCATTTTATTGTACGGGTTATCCATGATTTATGGTACTACAGGAACAATGTATTTCGTTGATGTAGCCCCGATGATAACCGGTGCGCCGCTGCAGGTACTCGCCTTCATCTTCTTCTTTGCAGGCATGGCCTTTAAAATTTCCCTGGTTCCTTTCCATCTTTGGACTGCCGACGTTTATGAAGGAGCGCCTGTCAATGTAACCTCGTATCTGTCTGTGATTTCGAAGGGAGCCGCCGTATTTATTTTCACCATCATTCTGTATACTGTATTTTCCAAGATTGCCGTGATGTGGAGTGAATTGCTCTATGTCATTACACTTCTGACCATAACGGTTGGTAACCTGTTTGCCATGCGCCAGCAGAACCTCAAGCGGTTCCTTGCTTTTTCATCCATAGCCCAGGCCGGATTCATTCTGTTGGGTGTCATCGGACAAAGCCAGCTCGGGATGACCACGGTCATTTATTTTGCCCTGGTGTACATCTTCTCTAACCTGGGAGCCTTTGGCGTGGTTGGAATTATATCAAACCGCACAGGCAAAGAGAACATCAACGATTATGACGGACTTTACCGGACCAACCCCAATCTGAGCCTGGTCATGATGCTTGCGCTCTTTTCATTGGCCGGTATTCCACCCCTTGCAGGGTTTTTCGGAAAATTTTTCCTGTTTACAGCCGCAGCAAAACAGGGATATTACTGGCTGGTTCTCATTGCCCTTGTCAACACCATCATTTCACTATACTATTATTTACTGGTGATAAAGGCCATGTTGTTAAATAACAGCGATCAGCCAATTGCTAAATTTAAAAGCGACGGTTACACCCGGCTTGGACTACTTCTGTGTGTTGCCGGTATTGTTATCATTGGTTTTACCAGTTCAGTTTATGAGTTGGTATTCAACCTGAGTTTTGGATTGAATTAATCTTCCCCGGTAAGGACAGGGTTCCCTTGTTTTTACGTTAATGAAAAAAAACCATTATGGCACTGACGAAAGGAAAGCACAATATAGCCGAAATTGAAGGTATGCGTTGCAGCGTTATTGAAAATGGCGCTACCCAAGAACGGTCTCAGTTTTTAAAAGAGCTTCTCATTTTCAACGGATATGAGGTGAAGATGGAAAAGGAAAAGGCAAAGGATGGCTCTGTACTTGACACCTACGTTATCGGATTGACAGATATTCTTTTCAACGCCATGATCGTCGTGTATGAAAAGAAACTTGTCAGGAAGGATGGTCTTACAGTAACACCTGCTTACTGGAATCAATGGTCAAAGCAGGAAACCATCCCATACTGGCGTGTTCAACTGTAATCAGCATGCAAAAATTCGCCAAGTATTTCTCCTGGTTTGTCATCCTGCTTTATTTCGTTCTGGGCGTTTATATTCTTGTAAGTCCGCGATTTCAGTACCTTTCAAAGGAGATAAAAATAATTTTTGCCGTCTTCCTGTTTCTTTACGGAGGATTCCGGCTTGCGCGTCTTTGGACAAAAAACAGGGAGCAAAACGAAGAATAATAAAATTTGTCCCGGGCAATAATAAATTTTATACTTTTGTGTTTGATCAAAAGAAACTGCTGATTTATAGCAATTAAGAGATGAAGAGCCAAATTGGGAACGTATACTGGGCTACCGGCATGGCGTGGGTAACCTGCTTTCTGCTGTTTACCTCCTGTGGGGGGAATCCGAATCTTAAAAATCACGATACGCCTACTGCAGGAACCATCAAGGTTGGAATCGACGATTCCTATCACCTGCTGCTCGAGGCTGAGATTTTTACGTTTCAAACCGTTTATAAATATGCGCACATTGACACGCTTTTTAAATCAGAAGCTGATGTGATCAATGATTTTATGAATGATTCGGTACCCTTGATCATTGTAAACCGGAAGCTTTCTGAACAACAAGTGGCTTATCTCAGGGAAAGGCAATACATCCCGAAAACAACCAAGATTGCCATTGATGCGGTCGCGCTGATCGTGAACAATGAAAACCCGGATACGGCGCTGTTTTATAAGACCGTTAAAGAAATTTTCCAGGGGAAAATCAAATCATGGGACCAAATTAACCCCAAGTCAAAGTTGAAGGATGTCAAGGTTGTGTTCGACAATTTCAAATCGGGGAATCCGCGCTATTTTAAGGATAGATTTGCGCTCGATTCATTTCCATCCACCTGCTTTGCTGCCTTGACCAACTCAGAGGTGATCAGCTATGTGGAGAAAAACAAGAATGCAATTGGGGTGATCAGTGTAAACTGGATCAGTGACCCTGCCGATACAGTTTCACATAATTTTCTGAAACGGTTTAAGGTTGTTGGCGTTGCGATGGAGGGCGACAATGATCCCGGAACTAAATTTTACAGGCCCTTCCCTGGTTATATTGCTGAAGGCTCCTATCCATTTACCCGTGACGTATTTTGCATTAACCGCCAGACCTATACCGGAATGGCACATGGTTTTTCATCGTTTCTTGCAGGTGAAAAGGGACAGCTCATTGTTCTTCATTCCGGCCTGGTTCCCGCTGCAATGCCGGTGAGATTAGTTGAAATTAAACATTAAAACAGAGGAGATACAGATTATGTCGAGATTTACTAAACCGGTTGGTGTCGTTGTTGCGCTGATGCTTTTCTTTCCTTTTACTTCCAGACTTTATTCGCAGGACCTGAATGCTGCTATAAAGCTTACCAAAAGTGAACAGTTCGCTCTTGCTGCCTCGATGTTCAAACAATTGATCCAGCAAACGCCTTCCAATGGCGATATTTACTATTATTATGGCCGAAATTGTCTGGAAAAGTATAATTCGGACACGATGAATGTATCATTTCAGGAAAAGTCTGATTCAGCGAAGGCCATCTTTGAACTTGGTATCAAACAGGATCCGACAAATCCTCTGAATTTTGTCGGTCTGGGTGGGCTCGAAATGATTAACAAAGATCTTGCGGGTGCAAAGGTTGAATTTGACAAAGCCCAGGCCTTGCTGCCATCGAAAGCAAACAAAACGATAAAGATGCTTCCTGAGCGTCAAGCCAAAATTTTGATTCAGATTGCTGAATCATACGTCATCGCCGGTGTCAAGGACACAGCCATTGCATTTTCCTATTTGCGGAATGCAGAAAAGCTGGATAAAAAGAACCCCGAGCTTTATATTGTCAGGGGGGATGTTTATTTTTACCTGTTGAACGATGGCTCAAAGGCAATTTCCTGCTACAATATTGCCCAGGGACTTGATCCAAAATCGCCCGAGGCCAAACTGCGCGTCGGGCAATTGTGGCTCCGGGCAAGGCAATACACCACAGCTTTGAATTATTACCAGGAGGTTGTTAAGATGGACTCTACCTTTGCGCCTGCATACCGTGAATTGGGCTCGTTGCTTGCACGCGCCGGCCGGCCTGAAGAGGCAAAAAAGAATTTCGCAAAGTTTCTTGAACTCTCCCGGAATACTGCTGCCCGTAAGCAATACGTCAATACCCTCATCGAATTGAAAGATTATAAAGAGGCCATAAATCAACTCAATATGATTCTGAAGGTCGATGATTCAGATAATGATGTCAACAGGGCTTTAGCCTATTCCTATTATGAGACCCAGAGATATGATTCAGGTCTTTTTTATATCCATAAATTCATTACGAATTCAAAACCTGAAAAGGTCCGCTCACTTGATTATACTTACTACGGGCGGCTGTTGGCAAAAACAAAACAGGATTCACTTGCGACAGAACAACTGATGAAGGCCTATTCATTGGATACAACGAAAGTGGAGCTTGTTTCAGAAGCAGCCTTGTGTTATACCAGGGTAAAAAAGTATGATAAGGCAAAGGAACATTATGAGCTCAAGATAGCTACCAAGAAGGGGGTTCCGATGGATTACTATAACCTGGGAAAAGTTTACTACAGCCTCCAGGATTATGTGAATGCCGACACCAACCTCGCCATTTTCAACACCCTCCAGCCCGAATACATTCCGGGTTTTGCATGGAGGGCACGCACCAAGTCAAATCTCGATATAAAGGATCCCAAAGGGTTTAATACAACAGGATATGCGGTTCCCGTATATGAGGGGCTGATCGAAAAAACCCAATCCGATACCGTGAAATATATGAAAGAACGGTTTGAATCATTCGATTACCTGGCATTTTACCACTACAGCCAGTGGTCACGCGATCAAAAGCTCAAGGATGAAGCAGCAAAAGCACTGGATAATTACCTTAGAATGAGTATTGTAGATCCAAATAATGAAAAAGTAGTTGTGGTTAAGCCGGTCATTGATATGCTGAAAACGAAGATCAAATAATTACTGTTTGATTGCGTATTATATTTTTTTATCTTTGTGGGCCTTTTAGTAAGAAAATCAATTAATTCATTCAATTTTTAATCTAAAACTTTTTAACGATGAGCAAGACAAATAAACAAGGCGGAGCCCTCGGTGAAGCCTTAAGGTCAGTGTTTACAGTGGGCGTTATGGTAATCGCCCTCATTATCTCCTACATCATTTACAAGTATGTGTTTGGTAATCCTCTGTTTTTTGAAGGAGGCAACCCTGAAGGAAGTCCGCTTCCAGGCAACTACCTGGCCATCATTTATAAGGGCGGTGTCATCGTTCCGTTCCTGATCGCCTTAAACCTTATTCTTGTCATCTTTGCCGTGGAACGCGGAATCGTTCTTTTCCGTGCCAAAGGAAAAGGCCGGCTCAATGTCTTTGTTAAGACCCTTCAGACAAATCTTGACAACAATAAAATTGAAGACGCCATTGTCGCCTGTGACAAACAAAGAGGTTCACTCGCCAATGTTATGAAAGCAGGCTTGCTCCGATATCGTGCCCTGCAGAATGATCAAACGCTGGAAAAAGATCAAAAGATCCTCGCCCTTCAGAAGGAATTCGAAGAGGCCTCAGCCTTAGAACTTCCGATGTTATCGCGTAACCTCGTTATCCTGTCCACCATTGCTTCTATCTCCGTGTTAACCGGTTTGATGGGAACGGTTATTGGTATGATCAAGGCCTTCGGTGCTTTGGCTCAGGCCGGCGCTCCCGATGCACTTGCCCTTGCAAACGGTATCTCTGAGGCCCTTATCAACACCGCCTTTGGTATTTTCGGATCATTGCTGGCCATCGTATTGTATAACTTCTATTCCACGCAGATCGACAGCTTCACCTATAAAATTGATGAAGCCGGATTCAGTCTTGTTCAGTCATTTGCCGCTGCAACCAAATAGTTAAAAAAAGAGCTGTATGCCAAAAATTAAACCACCGGCACGAAGTCCACACATAGACATGACGCCTATGGTGGATTTATTTTCCTTGCTGCTGACATTTTTTATGTTGACTACATCTTTCCGTCCTCAGGAAGCTGCACCCATTGAAACCCCATCTTCGGTTTCGGAAAAGCAGGCGCCTGACAATGATATCATGACGATTTTCATTGACAAAGATGGCAGGGTTTTTTTCAACATCGACAATGGAAAAGATACCTCTACCCATTTCAGGGAAAAGTTGCTTCAGAAAATGGCCGAGCAGTATAAACTGACCTTTACACCGAAGGAACTGGATAAATTCAGCAAGATGTCCTCATTCGGCATGCCAATCAAGAATCTGAAGGCCTGGATTAATGTTAAAGATCCGAAAGATCGTGACAAATTACAGGAGGGGATTCCCACAGATTCAACTGACAACCAGCTGGCCTGGTGGGTCCGAATGGCCCGCTTAACCAATCTGGGGGCTGAAGTTGCCATCAAGGGCGATGCTGATACCAAATACACCGACGTGAAGAAGATTATGGATCTGTTGCAGGAAAACAAGGTAAATAAATTTAATCTCGTTACCAACCTTCTGAGAGAAGAAATCAGCCTGAAGGATATACCAAAATAGGTAACGTGATTCTAATCCCTAAAAGATAAAACCAGTATGGGTGAAATAATTGTTGAAGAAAAAGGGAAAAAGGGTGGAAAGCGTAAAGCGAAGAAACATAGCACCCGCATCGACATGACCCCCATGGTCGACCTGATGTGTTTGCTCATTACCTTCTTTATGCTTACCACGGCTTTTAGTAAGCCCAAGGTCATGGTCATTACCATGCCCGAAAAAGATACGCCAGAGGATAAAAACCGTCCGGAAATTCCAAAAAACAGAACCTTGAATATTTTGCTTACAGAAGGTCATAAGGTCTATTATTACATTGGTATTGCAGACCCCAAGAAACCTGCTGAATTGCCACAGCTCATCAAAACCGACTTTAGTAAAGATGGGATCAGAAAGTTCTTATTGATCAAAAATAAGGATCTTTTTACCAAAATTGCCGAATATCGTGATAACCGGGTGACCGGCAAGACGGAGGTGGCAGATACAACAGCTGATAATGCGATCAAGAAGATGAAAAAGGACGACCAAAAAGGTCCGATCGTTTTGATCAAGGCTGACGAAAATGCAAAATATAAGGACATGGTTGACATCATTGACGAAATGGCCATATGCAATATCGCCAGTTATGCCGTGGTTGATCCATCCCCAACAGAGCTGGAGATGTTGAAAAACGCTCCAAAATAATCAGAGATATTGTGTTTAACACGTTAAAAAAATAGTGTATGGCAATTGAAAAACAGCATGTAGAATCGCTGGAGGATATTGTTTTCAAAAACAGGAACAAGGAGTATGGCTCATATTATCTGCGAAAAAAATACAGAAAGTTTGTGATCATCTCCATGATTTTTGGTTTTGTATTAACAGCAGTTATTGTGGCCTATCCACTGATCAATGCCTATATCAATAAGGAAAGACTGATCAGGGAAAAGGAAAAAGAGGTTGGTGTGACCATCGATAACATTAAACAGGAAGAGGCACCACCACCACCACCTCCTCCTCCTCCTCCCGAAGCCATGGTTGAAAAAGTTAAGTTTACAGCTCCCGTTGTTGTCGAAGATACAACCATTGAAGTCAGCATGGCCAATATGGATGATCTGAATAAAAAAGGCAATGTCGAAGCTCCAAGCGAAGATGTAGTCGTTGAGGTAAAGGATGAGGGACCAAAGGTTATTGAAACCCCGCAACAAGCTGAAATATTTACGGTTGTTGAAGAGCAGCCCGGCTATCCCGGGGGTGAAGAGGCCCGTATATCTTACTTGCAACAGAATATTAAATATCCTGAAGAGGCCAAGGAATTGGGTATTCAGGGTAAGGTATTTGTGACGTTCGTGGTTGAAGTTGATGGATCAATCTCTGATGTACGCGTACTTCGTGGCATCGGAGGCGGTTGCGACGAAGAGGCCATCCGTGTGGTGAAATCGATGCCCAAATGGGTTCCCGGCAAACAACGCGGAGTTCCTGTTCGTGTACAATTTAACTTACCGATCAAATTTACCTTGCAGTAAGATCGTGATGCGTGAAGCGTGACACGTGACAAAAATCAAAAAGGCGGTTCCTGATGGGGTCGCCTTTTTAATTAAACATCCTCAGCCAATGCGTATAAAAAACATTGAACAGGTTATCTCCCCGCCGGCTCCCCATATGGTGGGTGATGGATTCAGGGTCCACAATTTTATTCCGGGTAGTTATCCGATGGATATGGAAAGGATGAGCCCATTTATTTTAATGGATTACAATTCAAAAGTTGTAATTAAACCATCAGACCAGCCCAAAGGTGTTGGCGTTCATCCGCACCGTGGTTTTGAAACGGTGTCGATTGCTTACCATGGCAAGATTGCTCATCACGACAGTGCCGGAAACAGTGGTGTAATTGGCGAAGGGGAGGTGCAATGGATGACCGCAGCTTCAGGTATTTTGCATAAGGAGTACCACGAACTGGAATTCAGTAAAAAAGGAGGCGATTTTCAGATGGTCCAGCTTTGGGTCAATTTACCGGCAAAGTACAAAATGACATCGCCTAAGTACCAGGCTATTACCAGGGAAATGATGCCAAAGGTTGAGCTCCCGGATAATGGAGGAACAGTGGAGGTAATTTCAGGCCGATACCAGGATGTAGCCGGTGCAGCATCAACCTTCACCCCGATCCATCTGTTCAATGTAAAGATAAACCAGGGCGCAAAGGCCTTCTTTGGTTTTCCTTCTGCCTTCAATACGGGGTTATTGGTTGTGGAAGGGAGTATCCGCATAAATGGGACTGACACCGCGCCAACCGACCATTTTGTTTTGTTTCGCAATGACGGGGAAGAATTCTCTATCCAGGCAGATGAAAAATCAGTTGTACTGGTTCTTAGCGGTGAACCCATTCCTGAACCGGTGGCAGCTGCAGGTCCGTTTGTTATGAACACCAGGGCCGAGTTGAGGCAGGCTTATGAAGATGTGAACTCCGGAAAATTCGGATATCTCGAAGATTGATGATCGTAAGCTAATCGTTTAGCAACCCTCGCCATTGCATATTCTATGGGAGGTACAACCAGTCTAAGTCATTGATTGTCATTACCCGATAATTTAGAATACTTCCAAAAAAAACTTTTTGTAACTTTGTGCTGTTAATTTATTAACAATACAAAAATATCTTATGATAACACTTGGATCTCAGGGGAAAAACACATTTCTGGAAGCCGTTAATAAAAAAAGCGGCGCCAATGTGCTTGAATGTTATCAATGCGGCAAATGTGTGAGTACCTGCCCGGTGTCGCAATACATGGATTTTCCACCCCGGGAGATCATGCAAATGATCAAGCTGGGGTTGAAAAACGAGTCATACATGGCCAATTCCCACTGGTTTTGCCTCACCTGTTCAGCCTGTTCAGGCCGCTGCCCGCGCGAAATCGATATTCCTGCGGTGATGGAGGCGGTTCGCCATCTGGCCATCGACGAAAATTACATCAATGATTCGAAAAAGGTGAAGGAGATCCGTAAGTTCCATGAGATCTTCCTATCCATGATCAAGCGTTACGGCCGCAACTATGAACTACGCATGATGGCCGAGTTCAACATCCGTACCCGCAACCTGTTCAAAGATATGCACCTCGCCCCGAAGGCGTTGCTCAAAGGAAAAATCCCCCTGGGTGTAAAACCTCTTAAAAGCGCCAAAGCCATCAAGCGCATGTATGAAGTAGCTGAAAAACTGGAAAAGAATAAATAATCTGACCGAAGATGAAGAAATTAACCTATTTCCCGGGTTGTTCTGCACATGGTACCAGTGAGGAATTTGACAGTACCCTCAAATTGGTACTCAAAACCCTGGATGTGGAACTGGAAGACATTCCTGATTGGAATTGCTGTGGCGCCACCTCTGCCCATGTGATGACCGAAAACCTGGCCTATGCGCTCCCATTACGCAACCTGGTGCTGGCCGAAAAGCTGGAAAACACCACCATGGGCATTGCCTGTGCATCATGTTACCAGCGCATGAAGGTGACCAAGGTAAAAATGGACGGAAACCCCGAGTTGGCGAAACGGATCAATACCACTGTTGTGGAAGAGGGTACTTACGAGGGTAAGGTAGATGTGAAATCGATGCTGCAATATGCTTACGAAGATATCGGGCTGGAGATTATCAAGAGCAAAGTTACCAAGCCCCTCACCGGTTTGAAGGTAGCCTGCTACTATGGTTGCCTGCTCACCCGGCCCAAAGAGATTACCAAATTCGACTCCCCGGAGTACCCGGTCTCCATGGACCAGATCTGCGAGGCGCTGGGAGCTACGGCCACCGAATTTGATTACAAGACCGAATGCTGCGGCGCCTCCTTCTCAATCTCCAATACAGAGGTGGTGGAAAACCTGAGCGGTCAGATCCTGGCCATGGCCAAAGAGAGCGGCGCCCACGCCATTGTGGTTGCATGTCCGCTTTGCCAGTCGAACCTTGACATGCGTCAACCCGATATTGAAAAGCTGCAGGGCGTCAAATATGACATCCCCATTTTTTATTTTACTCAGCTTATGGCGCTTGCCTTCGGATACCCGATCGAACAGTTGAAATTTCCAAAACACATCGTTCCCGTTGAAGGAGCATTGGCCAACATCGGAAAGGTTGAACCCGTGCCTGAGAAAGTTAAAAAACCCATCAAAGCTGTTGAAGCAGAAAGCGAGGTTAAATAATGGCAAGAGTAGGAGTTTTCGTTTGTTTTTGCGGCGCCAACATTGCCGACTATGTGGATGTTCCCCAGGTTGTTGAGGAGGTCAAACGCATCAAGGAGGTTAAGTACGCCGTTGAATATAAGTATATGTGCTCCGATCCGGGGCAGGGAATGATTCGCGATGCCATTGTGCAGTATAAACTGACTTCTATTGTCGTTGCGGCCTGTTCGCCCCGCATGCACGAAAAGACCTTCCGCAAGGCACTGTCAGATGCAGGGATGAATCCCTATTTGCTGGAAGTCGCCAACATCCGGGAGCATTCTTCATGGGTTCATCAGAAAGATAAAAAGGCGGCTACAGAGAAGGCCATGGATCTTTGCCGTATGGCTGTGGCGAAATCCATTGCCAACGAGCAGTTGCATGAGATTTCAGTTCCTGTAACCAAACGCGCCCTTGTGATCGGCGGCGGGATTGCCGGAATACAGGCTGCTCTTGATATTGCCGATGCACGCATTCCTGTTGTACTGGTTGAAAAGAGCTCCTCCATCGGTGGCAAAATGGCCCAGCTCGATGAGACCTTCCCAACCCTCGACTGCGCCCAGTGCATCCTCACACCTAAAATGGTGGATGTAGCCTCCCATCCCTATATTGAACTGATTCCTTATGCAGAAGTTCTTGAATTGCAAGGATTTGTTGGCAACTACAAGGTCAAGATCAAAAAGAAAGCATCCTATGTGAATTTCAAAACCTGCACCGGTTGTGGCGCCTGCTGGCAAAAATGCCCTGTCAAGGTTCCCAACGAGTACAACATGGGCATCGACAAGCGGAAGGCGATCTATACGCCATTCCCGCAAGCAGTTCCGAACAAGCCGGTCATCGATGCCGAACATTGCACCATGTTGCAGAAAGGAAAATGCGGCATCTGCGCCAAAGTTTGCCTGCCGGGGGCCATTGACTACCAGATGCAGGACGAGATCATCGAACGGGAAATCGGGGCGGTGGTTGTAGCTACAGGATACGATATGTGGGATCCGACGCCGTATGAAGAATATGGCGTAGGCCGTTTCAAAGACATCATCACATCTCTGGAGTTTGAACGCATGGTTTCAGCCAACGGTCCCACCAACGGCGTACCCCAGAGACCATCCGATGGAAAAGTACCTAAAAATGTTGTGTTCATAAAGTGTGTTGGCTCCCGCGACGAGGCCAAGGGCATTGAATACTGCTCGAAGATCTGCTGCATGTACACTACCAAACACACCATTCTGCTGCATCATAAGGTGCACGATTCCCATGCCTATGTCTTTTATATGGATATCCGTGCGGCAGGAAAAGGGTATGAGGAATTTGTGAAGAAAGCCCAGGTTGACACCGGTACAACCTACCTTCGTGGGCGGGTGTCAAAAATTTACAAGAAGGGTGACAAGCTGATGGTTCGCGGCGAAGATGCCCAGATCGGACAGGTGGTGGAGGTGGAGGCTGATCTCGTTGTTCTGGCCACTGCCGTAAGCGCCCCCAAAGATAATCCTGAACTTGCCCGTTTGCTGGGGATTTCGTACGACAAATATGGTTACCTGTCGGAAGCACATCCCAAACTTCGCCCGGTGGAAACAGCCAAGGCTGGAATTTTCCTGGCGGGTTGCACCCAGGCTCCCAAGGATATTCCCGAAACGGTATCGCAGGCCTCTGCCTGTGCAGCCAAGGTTTGCGGACTTTTTGCCGGTGATACCATGAAGAAGGACCCGATGGTTTCAACCATCAACAACGAGTACTGCTCGGGCTGCCAGAATTGTGTGCTGGTTTGTCCATACGGAGCAATTGTCACAGAAGAGGTTCCGATGGGGCATGGCTCGAAGGAGCTCCGCACCGTTGCAAAAATTAACGAAGGCGTTTGCCAGGGTTGCGGATCCTGTGTGGCGATCTGCCGTAGTCAGGCAATAAATCTTGCAGGATTTACCGATCCTCAAATCATTAACGAGATAGTTTCAATCTGATGGAAACAGAAGTAAAAGATCAACTTGTAAGCATTGAAAAGCCCGAATTGGTTGCCCCTCCCAACTGGGAACCGGTGATCATGGGTATTCTGTGCAACTGGTGTTCCTATGCGGGATCGGACCTCACGGGAACTTCCCGGATCCAGTATCCGCCCAACATCCGCATTATCCGGGTGCCCTGTTCATCGCGCGTTGATCCGTGGTTTCTGATCAAATCACTTCAGACCACGGCCGATGGCGTGTTGGTTTCGGGATGCCACCCGGGCGACTGTCACTACATCACCGGGAATTACTATGCCCGTCGGCGTTTCCTG
>Ga0247839_1001357_pt1 | contig 41123 bp, 50 predicted proteins | sample LaCruzMarch2015__6_FD_192405 | JGI IMG/M metagenome (GOLD analysis project Ga0247839, IMG submission 192405) | Freshwater microbial communities from meromictic Lake La Cruz, Castile-La Mancha, Spain - LaCruzMarch2015_16m | ecosystem: Environmental > Aquatic > Freshwater > Lake | place: Spain... | reverse complement strand
CGATCTACCTGCACCCCGCCGAAGGGCACCAGATCAATCGGGGTTCCGCAGCCCGGCCCCTCGGCCCTGAAGACCAGCCGGTGCTGCTGCCTTGACTCATCAGCGAACCCGTGATTGCGGATCAGATGTCTCTTCAGCTGCGCAAACGCACTCCAGTCGGTCAGGACCACGGCAAAGTCCACATCCTTCGTGGCCCGCCGCACCCGCTGGCCGAACACATTCACCAGCAGCAGGTCCCGTGCGGCGGCACCCACCAGCAAGGGATCCAGCCCCTGGGCCTGGGCGCCAGCCTGCACGGCGGCGATCACGCGCAATACGCCTGGCTCTAGTGGCAGCTCAACTTTCAACACCACGCAGCCAGATCTCCCGCAGTTCGCGTGCCGCTTCGATGTTGCGCCCATCCAGGCTGGCGAGCAAGTCGGCGATCACCAGCGGGATCGGCACTGTGGCGCCGCCGAGCCCCAGACGCTCGTTGTTCCAGAACGCCTCCACCACCTCCACATCGCCCTCGGGATCACTGCGCAGCCCCTGGGTTTTCACCAGCTGGGCCAGTCCCAGCCGCATTGCCTCCGGCTGCAGATAGATCACGCTCTGCTCTGGCACCAGCACCGACCCCAGCTGGCTCGCGGCCACTTCACCGCCCCACTGGCCGCCAAACACCTGCGGATCCACCTGCTTCCACCACAGCCCCTGCCCCGGTGAACGGAAGCGCAGGCTGCGCAGCTTTGGGCGCAGGATCCGGGGATAGTCGGCCGCCCAGCGATCGAGCAGCAGGCCCCAGTTGGGCACCGCACAGCCCTTGCCCCATCCCAATCGCCGCACCAGTCTCTGCTGTTCCAGATCCCCCAGCACGCCAGGCACACTGCCCATCGCCACACCCGAGGCTGCCTGCAACGTCTTGCTGGTTCCGGTGATCAGAGGGGGAGTGCTGAGCATGGCGAACACCAGCCGCGCACCGGGCGCCAGGGCCGCCTTGCCACTCGCCGCAGGTCGAGCTCCCATCTCTCTGGCTGCGGCCCGCCGCTGCCCGCAAACCACGATCAATAGATCCTTCTCCTTCAGGAAGGCATTGCCCTGCCCATCGAGAAAGGGCAGCTCTAGCTCCCGGCACTGCCGGGCCAGCCCATCCTTCACACTCTCGGCTACCAGTAGCGCCGGCTCGCCGCAGGCACTGATCTCGGCCTTTAAGGCACCAAGAGCTTCGGCCTGTTCCACCTTGCGCACCAGGGGCCGATAAATCCGGGGCGGCAGCCCCTCAGTCGTGGTGATCGCCAGATGACCCGGCCCCCTGGCAGCTGCTCCGTAAGGATCGGGCAGCAGCTCCGCCGCCAGCCCAGTGGCGGCCTGAAACCTTTCCACCGACTGAGCCAGCAATCGCTCCTGCCAGGCCGTCGACGGATCCACTGCACTGTCTTGTTTTTTCACGAATTTAGCAACAGTCTGTTTTGTGAAAATTCTATGCCGAGCTTTAGTCTTGTCCAGTAGGCACTTTTTCAGGCTAAAGAAATTTTCATGAATCCTGAAATTTAAAGAATCGTGAAAAAGCCCTGAGGTTACAGGTTCAAGCTTGAACGGCCAACCTTGCGGTTTCCTGGCTGGGGGATGCCCAGGCGGGCGATACTGGGCCTATCCAGGCTGAGCAGATGGGGATTGGAGTATGACCAGCGCCCTCGCACCTAACCAGCTTGCCTCCATCGCCGCTGCATGCAGGCAGCACCATGTGGCACGTCTGCATGTCTTTGGGTCGGTTCTAAGGCCCGATTACCGCCCCGGCAGCAGCGACATTGACTTACTGGTGGAGTTCGAGGATCTCCAGCCCACAGACCTTGTTGAGGCCTACTTCGGCCTTGAGCAACAGCTCACCGAGAGCATGGGCCCCGCCATTCCTTTTGTGCGTGCTGATATCGAGGCCTCTAAGCAGTTGATCTATGGGGTCGTGGAATGAACGTGGATCCCAGTGCGATAAGCCCACCAACAGCTGATCAGGTTTTGGAGCTTCTTCGTTTACACCAACCCATTTGGCAGCAGCGCTACCAGCTGCAACGCATCGGCCTGTTCGGCTCCACAGCCCGCAGCGAGGCCACCGCAAGCAGCGATCTGGATGTGTGGGTTGAGCTGGATCCCCTTACCCCTTTTGCCACTGTGCACCTGAAGCAGGAGCTGGAAGTGCTATTGCAGCGCCCGGTCGATCTGGTGCGCCTGCGCGAGCGCATGAACCCTGCCCTGCGCCAGGCCATCTTGAGGGAAGGTGTAAGCGCATGAGCAGTGATCTCCTTTTGCTGCTCACACCGCTGCATCAGGCCATCAACTACCTGGACATCGACTGGAAGGGCTTCCTCGAAGCACAAGCCAGCAAGAGCAGCTGAACCATGACCACCTCCGCCGACATCCGCTCCCAGCTCGTGGATGCACTACGCATCGATTTGATTGGCCCCGGTTGGGATGACGTGGCCCGCCGCCATGAACAGATCAACCAGCCGCCATCGGTGCGCTACACCACTGGCTTTCTTGTGCCCCATGTGTTTCAGCAGGAGGCTGGCCGCACTACCCAAGAAGAGCAGCTCTCCTTCTCAGATCTGGCTGGGGAAGAACCCAGCAACGACGCCGCAAATCGCCTGGAGAAGCAAGAGAAGGAAGACGATGCCAATGACGCGTTGGATCAGGCCAATACCCGCCGCAGTTGGTTTCCTTCCTCCTTTGGCCTCAGCTTTATTGCCAATCAAGGCGCCAGTTTGGAAGTGGTTGTGAGTTGGGGTGATTACAGCGCGCCGATAGAAGGAGATAAAGACAAGATCTGGAGCCGCACGCCCCAGCGTAAAACCGTAAATTTTTCGATCGCTGGCCCTGGAACCAGCCTAGATATTCCCCTAGAAGGTAATCAGCAAGGCCTATGTCTGCGCTGGATCGCTAGGCCTGCTCCAAGCAAGCTCAACTATCCAAGCGATCAACTTTCGGTATCGCTCTTCTTGCTTAATAAGCGCGAATCACCGCCCAAACAGATCCGCTATCGCGATCCCGTTACCGCTTTCCAGGCGGAGCTCACGCTTCGTTGTAAAGCAGGCTTTCCGCCCCGCCGCGATGCGTTGCAGCAGGCCGCCAAGGATCCCGATGAGCGCTTAGCTGCTCTTCAGTACCGGCGCGATTATTGCTTTGCTAGCGGCCACAACGTTGCCGTGATCGCCTCCGATATGCGAGAAGGCAACCCTGCCATCTGCCACACCCTTACTACCACCTGGCTACCCACAGCCAGGGTCTACCGCACCCTTCCCGAACCACCTGCCGGCACGAACGTGCCAATGGGTATGGAGGCCCTAACGGATCTAGCCCAAAGCGAACGGATCGGGCAGGAGTTGATGCCGATGGTGAAGACCTACCGGGCATGGATCACCCAGCAACCAAACCACCCGATTAGCGATCCAGCTCAAAACGAAACCGCTAAGCAGCTTCGGGGTCAAGCGGAAAACTGCGCTAGGCGCATTGAAAACGGGATCAAGCTGCTGAGTGATCCCTCAGTGCGAGAAGCCTTCCGCACGATGAATCTGGTGATGGCACGCGCCAGCCGGCAACGCAGTGCCTTTAGCGGCAAGGTGTCACCTGATCAAATCGGCATTGCGCCAAAAACCCGCAGCCCTGAATGGCGCTTTTTCCAGCTGGCTTTTGTGCTGATGAACTTGCCGGGCCTTGCCACGCCAGATAGCCCAGAAGGCCGGCTGGATCGTGAGGCCGTTGAACTGCTCTTCTTCCCCACTGGTGGCGGCAAAACCGAGGCCTACCTGGGCCTTGCTGCGTTCACCCTGGTGCATCGCCGCCTGCAAAACCCAGGTATTGAATCAGCCGGCCTCACCGTATTGATGCGCTACACCCTGCGGCTACTCACCCTCGATCAACTCGGCCGTGCTGCCACCTTGATCTGCGCCTTGGAGCTGGAGCGGCTCGAGCGCGCTGAGCAAGTTCACCAATATCAGCTCGGTGAATGGCCCTTTGAAATTGGCATGTGGGTGGGTAAGGCCGCCACACCAAACAAGCTGGGCGGACCGGGCGACAGCGACCAGCAATCCACCCATGCCGTGCTCAACAACTGGAAATCAGGCAAACGTGAGCGGCCGATCCCGATCGAAACTTGTCCCTGGTGCAACCGCCCCCTACAGCCAGAGGGTTTTCATCTGCTGCCGCCAAAAAATCCAGATCGACTTGAGATCTACTGCCGCGAGCCCAGATCTCCAGAAGCAAAACAGGAATTTGCCCACATGGGCCCCTGCGCCTTCCACAAGGGCACACCACTACCGGTGCTGCCGGTGGATGAGCAGATCTACCGCCGCCTGCCCTGCTTCCTGATCGCCACGATCGATAAGTTCGCTGCCCTGCCTTGGGTTGGTAAAACTTCGTCCCTCTTTGGCAATGTCAGCACCTATCAGTTGCCCACCGGCAGTGGCGCTGCAGGTTTCTGGGGGCCATCTGAGAAAGCAGCTGGGGGGCTCAAGATTCCCCACGGCCGGCTGCTGCCACCAGCGCTCGTCATCCAGGACGAACTGCATCTAATCAGTGGACCGCTCGGCACCCTCGCTGGCCTCTATGAAACGGTGATCGAGGCTCTGATGCGTCCAGACGCCTCCACACCGCCGCCCAAGATCATCGCCTCCACCGCCACCGTGCGTAGGGCTGAGGCTCAGATCAAGGCCCTATTTGCCCGCAGCCAGGTGCGCATCTTTCCGCCGCCAGGCCCGGAGCGTGATGACAACTTCTTCTCGCGCACGATTCAAGATCCAGACCAGGCTCGTCTCTACGTAGGTCTCTCCGCGCCGGGCCGAAATCTCAAAGGCGTCCTGCTGCGCTCCTACCTGGGCCTGATGGCTGCAGCTCAGAAGGGCTGGAACGACAACAAGGCCATGGGTGCAAGCAACCCAGCCGATCCCTACATGACCCTGCTTGGCTACTTCTCCAACCTCAAGGAGCTGGGCGTCACCCGCAGCATCCTGGAAGACGAACTCGGTGGCCAGCTGGAGCAGTTTGCCAAAAACCGAGCCCTTGATATGGAGGGCTTCATTAACCCTTTTGCTACTCGTAAACGGCCCAACGAACCGCAGGAGCTCACCTCTCGCGTCAACACCGCCAAAATCAGCAGCACTAAAGATCGGCTCTCCAAGCCTTACGTCGATAAGGACCACCTCGATGTGGCTCTTGCCACCAACATGATTTCAGTGGGCCTCGACATCTCCCGCCTGGGGTTGATGGTGGTGCTCAACCAGCCGAAAACTGCCGCCGAGTACATCCAGGCCACCAGCCGCGTTGGCCGCCAGCTCAGCGACAACCCGGAGCAAAACAAGCCGGGCCTAGTACTGGTGCTGCTCAACCCCAACCGCCCAAGGGATCGCTCCCATTTCGAGCTGTTTCCCTACTGGCACCAGACCTTCTACCGCCATGTGGAGGCCACCAGCTGCACACCCTTTGCCAGCCGTGCCCTTGATCGCGGTCTACCTGGGGTGGTGGTGGCGATGGCCCGCCACAGCGATCCGGCCTTAGCTGGTGCCAAAGGCGCCATGGCAGCTGATGCCCTCCAAGCCATCAAGGCTCAGATCGCCAAGGCTTTGCAGGATCGCTGTATTGCTACAGGCGCTGCCGATGACAGCCTGGATGAACACCTACCCACCGAAGTGCGCGATCACGTGATCGATCTGCTGGAAGCTTGGTGGAAGCTCACCCAAGAGCCAGAGGCCAAGCTGCAGTACTGGACCCATGAAGAGAAGGGCGCTGGTGCGGGTTTGCTGCACACAGCCCTCGATAACGACCCGATCTACCAAACGGAGGGATACAAGCAGTTCAACACCAACTGGAGCCTGCGTGATGTGGAGCCTTCTGCTCCGATCCGGATGGTGAACTTCAGGGAAGAAATCACAGCCGACGACTGAGCCCAGTAGCCACCACCCCCATGCCTGCATCCACCCGCCGTAAAGCTGCTCCCCCGCCCCTCGGCGAAGCGCGTCAAAGCCAGGTGCTCCAGCTCTATGGGCCTGGCGCAATGGTCGATCTGCCCGACTACTCCCTACTGATTGGGGGATTGGATTTCTGGAATAACAAAGGTTGTGATCTGATCCACGAACCGCGGCTGCTGCAGTTGGTGCGGCAGGCCACGGGGATGGCCCGGGTTGATCTACGCACCCCGCCCAAGGAGGTCGATCCTCTTAAAAATGTCAGCGGCTCAATCAAGGCGTTTCGCTTTCCCGAGTGGTCCGTGGCTCAGAAGGTGAGCGAGCGGATGGCCTTTGGTATTCCCTGCCGGGCCAGGCCCCTGGTGCACTTCAACGATGGCTGCATCTCGGACTGGCGCACCTATCAAGACGATGAGGGCAAGTACCCGGTGGTGCCGGTTCGCTTCGTGATGGCCTGCCCCCATGGCCACCTCAGCGACATCCGCTGGCGCGACTTCTGCTTTCGCCAGTTCGGCTGCAAGAACAGCGAACGCCTCTACCTGCTGGAAGCCGGCACCGGCAACGACTTCACCCAGATCTATGTGCAGTCAGAGGGCGGCACAACCCGCAAGCTCGCTGATGCCTTGGTCACGGAGATGAGCCCCTTAGGCCTCTGCCAAGGTCATACCCCCTGGTTGGGCCGCAACGCCCGCGACCCTGACAAGTGCAAAACCGATGGAGAGCCCACCCAAAACCGGCTCCTGGTGCGTTCTGCCACCAACGCTTACTTCACCGAAACCATCTCGGTGATCTCCCTGCCGGAGGAAGCCAATTCCCTGGCAAAACGTGTCACCGAACTCAAGGACGACCTCGCCTTGATCGAAGCGGAAGCCGATGTAGCAGCAGCCCTCAAATTCAACCCCCGCCTCAAAAGCGCCTTCGTTGGTGTGGATCCGGCGCTGCTCTGGCAAACGATCGAGGCTCAACGGGGAGGCATCACCGGCCAGGCAGCCCAACCCAAAGATGAGGAGCTGGCCCTGCTGATTGGCCCGATGGATGGGGTCTCCAGCTCTGCGGAAGGGAGCCTCTTTGAGGCCGATCAATGGCAGCCCCCCAACCCGCCAGCCTGGTTCAGCAAAGCCATCAAACGGGTGTTGCTGGTGCACCGCCTCCGGGAGGTGCAGGCGCTAGTGGGCTTCACCCGCTTCACGGCTCGCACCAGCAGCCTCGGCGGCTTACCGATCGACACCACCAAGGTGAACCGCCGGGCACCGCTGGCCAATGATCTGCGCTGGGTGCCGGCTAGTGAGAACAAGGGGGAAGGGATCTTCATCGAGTTCGATCCCGCCACCATCAAGGCCTGGGCTGCCAGTGATCCGGTGCAAATGCGAGCTGGTCAATTCACCAAGGCCTTCGAGAACGAATGGCTGGCTTCACGCGGGCTGGACGAGGTCCAGTTCCCCTTCCCCGGAGCCCCTTACTTGCTGCTGCATAGCCTCAGCCATCTGTTGATTACGGAGATGGCACTGGAGTGCGGCTATGGCGCCAGCTCTATCCGCGAGCGCATCTACGCCAACAGCGAGATTGGCTATGGCATCTTGCTTTTCACCAGCAGTTCCGGATCGGAAGGCACCCTGGGCGGCCTTGTTGGAGCCGGCAAGCGGATCGTCAGTTATCTGGACAAGGCCTTTGAGCGCGGCCAGCTCTGCAGCAACGATCCCTTCTGCTCCGAGCACGACCCCAACCACCCCTTCGACATTCGCCCTACCCACGGCGCCGCCTGCCATGGCTGTGAATTGATCGCCGAAACCTCCTGTGAAATCCGCAACGAGTTCCTCGATCGGGCCCTGGTGAGCCCCACCGTTTCATTCGACCCTGAAACGGGTGATCCATCCTTCTGGGAGTTCATCAACGCATGAGCCTCACGCTGCCGGCCCAGACACTTCGGGGCGTAGCGATTGATCTACGGCGTCTGAACTACACGCCCACCAGCTGGCAGGGATTGCTCTCTACTCACAGCGAAGCGATCCGCCTCCAGCTCGAGCCGCTACTGGTGGAGATGGTGCGAGAGGGGGGCCATCCCCGCCTGATGGCGTTGCTGCTTGATCGCCTCGCTGATGCGCAAGAAGCACTCCAGAGGGAGCGAAATGCCTGGAGTTTCGTCTGGTCTGGCCCGGATCCTCTCCATGCCAAAACTGCCGACACCTTTGCCACGGTGGACCAACTCATCAGCGAAGCAAGCTGCAGCCTGTTGATTGCCACCTACAACATTGGCCTCAGCAGTGAGTTTCGTGCCTTGTTCGCCTCCATCGCAGATCGCCTAGCCGATGGTCAGCTGAAGCGAGTCGACCTGTTCTTCCATCCCAAGCAGATTGAGGATCGCCTGGGCGCTGACCCGCTTGCAACGATCTCCACATGGTTCAACCGGGAAGTCTGGCCATGGCCTGCCAAACCCCATGCCTATGTGGACCGACGGTTGATCTCAGGATCAGCTGAGCGTTGTTACCAGCACGCCAAAATTGTCATTGCTGATGCAACAACATCTGGGGCCAAAGCCATTGTTACCAGTGCCAACTTTAGTGAAACAGCGCAGCGGCATAACTTTGAAGCTGGATGGCTGACAAAATCCGCCCCAAGGGTGCAGGAGATCCAGAGGCAATTTTCCATGGCCGTTGATCAAGGCCTTTTCCTGCCTCTTGAATTTGCCGCCTAAAAATTAATTGCATGGCGCACATCCAAATGAACTGTGTGACTGGCATGGCCACTCCTCGCGCCGCGTCAATGATCGGGCCATGCGCCCCTGTCTGGCATGGGATCGACGCTGGCCAAGCGAGCACATGGGGCTGGGCTGCCCGTTGTGGCCCATGGGATATCCCAGCGCAGGACCCTCAACGCAACTCTGAGCTCCGTCAATTGCCACTAGAGGAGCAGCAGCTGGTAGCGATCACCCTGTTTCGGCCTACTCACTTTGCCCCGACAACGTTGTCGCAAAGCGCAGCGATCATTCGCTGCTTGGCGTACTGCTCTCCGGCATCGCTGCTACTGGTCGCAGTGGGTACTCCCCATCCATGCCAATGACCCGGCCTGGTGTTGGCCATGTACCGATCCCTCACGGCCATCCTCATCGTTGCGCAATCCACCGCCACCTCAGTGTGGAGACTGCGATTGCAGCGCATCGCGGTGGTGCGGATGCTGGTGCCTGGGATGAGCTTCCAGTCGGGCCAGTAGTAGAACACTCCTCACGCTGCGTCCCTGGATTCATCAGCCAGGTGCTGGCGGCCTCAACTCTTTGCTGCTCTCGCCCTATTTGCGTCAATGCCTTGGACTTTGGGGCATCTTGCGGGAAGGTTCGCCATTTCGCGTTTTCGACGCTCTGGCGTTGTTGTTCAGCGGCCTCCACTTGTCGGATTCGTTCCAGACTTTGGGATTGCCCTGGCTGGACCTGCTGCGCTGAGGCAATAGGGCCGAGCACCAACGTCAAGACAAGCAGGCTGATGGGGCAGGAGCTGATCTTGGGACGCACTGGCAGTTCCGCGTAAGCGCTGACGTAGCTCTACTACGCGCCCCTCACGTCGGTGTGGGCATTCCCCCCTCAGGGCTCCCATTCCCCACCTGCCCCCAAGCAGTTCCTACAAGCCCAGCTGGCCGCAGTCTCGAGCCTGAAGCAGAGCAGCCTCAGAGGGCACGAGCGAGGAGGCGCTGCTGGTAGCTGGGTATTGGGGGCAATCGCCACCAGGCCGTCAAACACCCACCTAAATCCCTCGTCCAGTCCTCGCGCTGCGTCAAGGATCGGGCCATGCGCCCCGGTGGGGCGTCCTTGTCACATCCCTGCGGCTGGCCGTTGGGGGTGGGGTTCTCTGCCGTCCCAAGATGGCTGCCCCGCTTTCCCGCTCTGCTCTCCGTGCCCGTGATGCCTTGGTGCTCCAGCACCTGCCTCTGGCTGATGCCGTTGCCTCAGCTGTAGCCCGCCGCTTCTTCCCTTTGGTTGAGCGGGAGGATCTGATCCAGGTAGCAAGAGAAGCCCTGCTCCGCTCAGTCCTGCGCTGTAAAGCAGGCGAGCCAGCTGAGCCCTATCTGCGGCGCTGCATCTCAGGTGCCCTGCAGCATCACCTGCGCGATCGGGTGCGGCTGGTGCGCATTCCACGGCGGCTGCATGAGCAGGGTCAGTGCCCTTTGGGTCACATCAGCCTTGATGGCCATGCCGCTGGCGAGCCGTGCCTGCTCGATCAGCTGGCGGCACCAGAGCAAGAAGCAGCCGGGCCCGCTGATGATCTGGCGCTGGAGCAGCTAGTAGATCAGCTGCCTGCAGCTCAAGCCACAGCCCTGCGGCTCACTGTCCTTGAGGGCCTCTCACTGCGGGCTGCAGCAGAGCAGCTGCAAATCAGCGCCATGTCAGTGCAGCGGGCCCAGAAGAAGGCTCTTGAGGCTCTGCGCCAGCAGCTGGCGGGGGCGGGCTGAGGCCCTGTCGATCTATTGCTGCCAGGGGCCTTTCAGCGCAGCGGCCCTGGCAGGCGGCGGATCGGCCTCACCTGCGGCTTGAGCGGCGGCGGGATCTGCAGTTGCTGGTCGACCCAGTGGGCAGCAAGGGCCGCCAGCAGGCTGTTGCGGTCGCCGTGGATGCGGAGCATGGCGTTAGCTGAAAGTGCTGCCCGCCAGCCTGATCGTTCCGGCCCGCTCCGCCAGCGCAGAAGGCAACAGGGCCGCGCAACCAATGGCACAACCGCGGCCATCAAAAGCACCAGTTCAAGCTCCGGGAATACATGTCAGTCCGCGCTGCTTCCTCGCGGCTCGAGATCAGCGCCATGCCGATGTCGCACCATGAGGTGCGCCTAGCGGCTTTCAGGCGACATCGAAAACTGAGCAAGAGGCGACACGAAAACTGAGCCACCTGGCAGACGATCCAGCGAGCAATCGATCTGGGGTTGTCCTTGTTCCGCTCGCACCGGAGCAGGCTGCGGCTTGGCAGCCAATCGCCTGTGTCTTTCTACGGTGCAGCGATGGCCCAAGACCTCAAGCACCCCGCCACCGGCGATTTGATTGTGTTGGCGGACGGTGAGCAGCTTTGGCGGATCGGCTGGCCTGGTGCACCGGTCCTGGTCGTCACCAAGAACGGGCCAGACGGCAACGCCCTCTACCGGCTGGCTGATCCCAAATGCAAAACCTGGAACAAGGTGGGGGACATGAAGCTGGTTCCCTGGCCAGAAGCCGGCAACTGAGCCGACCCAACCCAAGCCACCTCACCAGGAGTAGAACGGCTGTACTTCCGCCTTTGCTGGTTTGATCTTGGCCGACCTGCCTATTGGCGAGCCTGTGCCCTTCTGCCCGGGCTCGTTGGGTGAGGGCTTGGATCTCCAATCCGCCCTGATTCCTAACCCGGTTTGCACCTTCTACATGCGGGCCAGTGGCAATGGCATGCGCCAGCACGGGATCAACGACGGTGACCTGATGGTGATCGACCGCAGTGTGGAACCCTGCTCCGGCCATGTCGTCGTTGTTGCCCACCAAGGCAGCTTCTTGATGCGGCCGCTACTGCGCCAGGGGGAGCAGTGGTTGCTTGAGCCGGTGCGGCCAGGAGAGGCAGCAATCCCTTTGGACCTGGAGGTCTTTGATCGCTCAGGGCTCTTTGGCGTGGTGGTGCATGCGGTGCATCACCTCAACAAGAAGCGCTTGCGCAAGATCTGATCGCTCCTGCCTTGACCTGACCTGCGGAGAAGGCTCGCCCTAGCTGGGTCGGCTTCCGGTGGGGCTTACTCCGGGTCCTCTCCATTGTGCTTCCTTCCTGCGTCAGTACGCCTCTGGGATCGGTCCCATCGCAGCGCCACACCTGGCGCCGAATCCCATGGCATCACTAGCTGCCCAGTCCAAGTTCTGCCGGCCAGAAGAAGATCCCTTCCTGCTGCTTGATCGCGCCTCGCGCTCCATCGAGCAGTTGCTGCGGCGTGATCTGCCGCTGCGCCGCACCTGGAGCGAGCAGCCCTATGGAGAAGAGGAAATCACCCTCCTAGAAGAGGAGGTGCTGCCTGCCATTGCTCAGTGCCTGGCACGAATCGATGCCATCGATTCAGCCCTTAGCGCCGCTGGAGAAGAGCTCTATCGCCAAGAGGTATTGGCAGCTGCTCAGAAGCGCCGGGTTCTGCTCCCTGGGGAGGTGGCGCTTATCTGAGCCGGCAATCCAAGGGCCAGTTTTGCTGGCCCATTTTTTGGGACTGGCTGACGCCACTCAATAGAAACAACCGAAATTCGGTTATTTGAACCAGAACTCTGCCGGCGCCAGTTTTGGAAAGGGCCTCTGGCCCCCCAGTTGGGCACTCATGTGTGGCTGACAACGGGTGACTGAAACCAGATGCTTTTTCTTGCCAAGTAGCAGGACCGCATCCCTTGAGGCCTTCTCTCCGCCCCATTGCGTAGAAGCAGAACTCAGCCCCTCTTGCTTTGGTTGATCCCGGCCGTAGCAACCGGCAGGCGGAATGAACCAGCACCGTTGGGGTTGATCACTGCTGGTATTTGGTCGAGCACCCCTTGCAGGCTGCCCTCACTTGCTCGCAGACGGAAAGGGCTACGCAAGTGGCTACGCCACCCTTGCCTGCTGCTGCGCCGTGGGGCGTGACCTGGGGGTTCCTCGCCAAAATTTCCATGGCAGCTCCACAAGGCCCCGTCTGCAATATCCGCCTGCTGATCGTCCACCGCTATGCGCCCGGCATCAAAAAGAGCGGCGCTGTGCCCTGCACCGTTGAGCACTTCGGGAGGCGCGGTAAGCCCGTCAAGAAGATGCGGCTAATCCCTGCTGAAAAAGCCTTTGCCTTTGCACGCAAGTTCCAGGGCCTCCCCGGCGTCACCGTCTCAGTCTGTTGAGCCCACCAGGGGGCCATCGGCCCCCCTTTTATTGGGGTGCTGGCCTGGTGGCAGGACTAAGGGGCAGGGGAGCGGGGAAAGGGATAAGAGCAGCGGCCTTTCTTGCTCTACCCGCTTCCGCCTGGTCGGGGTTCCGCGGCGTTTGCACCCGCTGAATAAACCGTGCAAGCCGGGCATAAACCGTGCACATAAACCGTGCAAGCCGTGCAAACCGGGCACTTACCGGTGGGGCAACAGCGAGCCAGTGGATTCCACCGCTCCCGCCTGGTCGGGTTCCATTGCCCTTTCTGCCCGCTTGTCAGCTGGAAATAGAGCAGCGGCCTGCCTGCTCCAGCCGCTCGCTCCCGCTCGGGTATTCCGCAAAGGCCGGTGCCCGCTGCCGCACCGGGAGTTGCGCTGAGCAAAACCGCCCATTCAGCACCTCAGCTGGGTGGAGGGGGCCCATCAGCTCTGCAAAACCGCTCTCCAGTATTCCCCGCTTCTCGGGGTGTCAGGTGCGCGTTCTTTGCATCACAGCGATGTTCCCGCTCTCCACCACCATGCAGTCCCTCATTGATGCTTGGGAAGAAGCACAAGCTTCCGGTCAATGGCAGGAGCCACAGCCCGAGCCCGCCTATCCAGCAGCCTGGTGGCTAATCCAGCTGGAAGAAGAGCCCCAAGAGCTTGAGCCTCCCCTGCGCTGGTTCGTCTAGCCGGCCAGCCGGCGGCCTTAGAGGCCGCCGGTTAATCCATTGGGGCCAAAAAGCCAGGGCTTGCAGCACCAGCTCGCGCCTACTCCTCGCACCGGCAGCTGCGCTCAGCAAGGGGACTGCCAGGCAGCTCAGCTACCGCCAACCGCCCATTGCGCAGCTCCGTCCTCTCCTTGCACTTCCGCTGTGTTGTGGTGCTCCAGCCAGGCGTTTTGTAGGTCAAAGCTGGTGAGCCGATAGCCCAGCTGGCGGGCCGTGCGTAGGAGCTCCTGGCGGCTATGGCACTGGCCGAGGACCTGCTGTAGCGCCGGGCTGCTTTCTGCATCAGCCACCAACCGCTCCAGATCAGACCAGCTCATCTACTCAAAACAGAGATGGGATCAAGCTCGCGTGAACTGGTGCCTGCTGCCAGGTTCCCTGAGGCACATTGCGGCGCATTGATGCCTTGGCGGAGCGTTGCGATCGCAGGAGCGATCTGCTGAGAGCACAACAAGCCAGTAGCAAGGCCTCAGGTCGCAGCCTTGAGGGCCGCCACCTCTGCCTTGAGAGCCAGCAGCTCATCTAAAACAGCGCTTACGAGGTTGTCGATATAGCCCTTGTTGGTCAGGTCACTGGCCGCAACAGGCGGGTTAGCTGCTGCAGGACAAGAGCCAAAGGACACCTGGCCGCTGCTGTTCTCAATTCGCCAGGCGGATCTAGATGACGGCAACTGGCAGCGAAAGAAGGTCCCGTCGTAGTACAGGTAAACGTCCCGGCCATTGAAGGTTGAAACACCGCCGCTATTGGCAAAGCGCAGCGGGCCGTTCATCACATCGCCAGCCTTATTGACGTAGGTGGTTGCCATCGCAGCACTGAGCACGCCATCGGCCGTCATGCTCAGCCCAGCACCCACCTTGATGCCGCCCAATAACGCAGTTGTCGCGATGGGCAGGACATAAAGGGAGGAGGGCACAAACACCTTGGCGTCAGTGCCCAACCTGGCGCTGTTGCCGGCATCAGCCGACACAGCGCTCGGGCCAGCCGGGCCCTGCAGGTTGGCAGCAAGCGACCAGGCCACCGCTCAGCTCAGGGTGTACACATCGCCCGTGGCGTTATCTAAATACAGATCACCAGGGATCGAACCAGGGATATCTTCTGCAGGAGCGCCGCTGCCGTTGAACCAGCCCGTACCGCGCATGCCCTGGACGCCTGCTGGTCCTTCTACGCCTTGAGCGCCAGCAGGGCCTATTTCTCCTTGAACACCAGCAACGCCAGCTGGGCCCTCAATTCCCTGCGGTCCTTGAATCGAGCCACCATTCACCCAGCTGCTGCTGGCCGCATCCCACACCTGGAAGGAGTCATCGGCCTGAACGATGTAGGCATCGCCCTGGGCTGCACCAGCTGGCAGCTCCGTTTCTGTCGCTACCTGGCCCTTAAAGGTGATGCCCAACCCCGCAGCACCCTGGATGCCCTGCTGGCCTTGAACACCATCAGGACCAATCGGACCCTGGATGCCGGCTTCTCCTTGTGGTCCCTGGACGCCTTGGGCGCCATCAGCGCCAGCAAGGCCTTGCACCCCTTGGGCGCCCTGAATGCCTTGCTCACCCTGTGGACCCTTAAGAGAGCCGCCTGCTACCCAAGCCATGGTCATGCGGGCCAGCAGCCCGGTGTGTCAACAGCAGCTATTGCCGTATTGCACCGCTAGCCGCTAGCCGGTGGCTAACAGCAAGCCACAACTGCGTTCAGCAAAGCTGACTGGACTAGAGCGACCCGTAGGGGATCTTGCGCATGGCGCGCACAGGTGAAATAAATATCTTGGGCATCCAAGAAAACAAACCACTATCCATACTCAACACATAGCAATCGCGCGTATCCCTCTCTGATGATGTCCAGTGGATTAATGGAATAAAGGCTTCCGCCCCGCCCCACTGAAAGGCAGGGTTTAAGCACTGAGCTGGCACGTATGGGGGGAACAGATAGTCACGCCTTGGCACTGCATATGGGTTGATCCCGTCTCCATAGGCTGGATCAGCTACGTTCGGCGTAGCTGTTGGCTTGAGATGGAAGTAGGCAATCTCCAGCTCGTAGTGCGCTGGCATGTACCAGTCGTCGTAGCCGTTGATATTTAGTGCCGCACACCACTGGGCAGCAGGGTGAACACCATTTTGGATCATCCACTCGGTGTTCGCCCAGCCGTCATGCCTGCTGCCGCAACCACCGCTTGGCCCGTAGTCCCTGTAGGTCGGGTTATAAGCCTGCGGGTAAACCTCGGGCATGCCGGTATTAGAGCCGCCGGTAGCACCCGCATCACGCGGCGCGACGATTAGGTAATGGGTGGGGTTGCCATCAGCCGTATGGCTAATCAACCCAGCGAAGTAGCCACCGCCAATCGGTGCGCCAACCTCTGGAACAACAGGCGCAAGCGGCTCAACGCCAAGCGGCACCCAGGTCCCCTGATTTGCCATATAGGCATGGGGAACGCCAGCAAGCACCTGGAAATCACTTGTAGCTGCAGAGCCTTGCTGCCCCGCTGCACCAGTAGGCCCCATGACGCCTTGCGCTCCTGCTGGACCGGGATTTCCTGCAGGGCCTTGCGGTCCCTGGGGACCTTGAGCGCCTTGGCTGCCTTGCACTCCGGGCGCTCCTTGAGGGCCCTGGGGACCTTGAGGGCCAAGGGGCCCTTGATCTCCTTGCGGGCCAGCAGGGCCCTCAGCACCAGGCTCGCCAACTGCCCCTGCTGCCCCAGGTGGTCCAGCAGGGCCTGGTGCTCCTGCCGCTCCTTGTGCACCAGCAGAACCAGCTGGCCCGGCAAGGTTGAGCGCTTCTAGCCAGCTCATTGGCCCGCGCCAGAGGTGGCGTCGTCTTGGCTTATGGCTGAATCAAGGGAGCGGGCCTCAAGGTTTGGATCCAGTTCAGCCATGGCATTAGCGGGCGCAGAAGCCACTGCCAAAACAGCAAGGTTTCCCCAGCGACCTTCTGCAGCTAGGTAGTACTGCGGCACACCTGCATCAACGCGGAACTCGGTATTACAGGCAGCGCCAGCGGGTCCTGCTTCTCCAGTAAGACCCGGTTCGCCTGGGGGTCCAGCGACGCCTGGTGGTCCATCAAGGCCAGCAGGGCCAGGCTCTCCAGGTGGACCATCTATGCCAGTAGGACCCACATCACCAGCTAGGCCGGCAACACCTGCAGGGCCACTTTCACCAGCCGGGCCCGCTGGTCCAGCAGGACCCTGCGGCCCTGCAGGGCCTATTTCACCTGCAGGACCATTTTCTCCAGCCGGACCAGCAGCACCTGGTTCTCCGCTTGCTCCAGCAGCACCTGCAGGACCTGTTGGACCAACAAGGTTCAAGCTCTGGCTCCAGGGCATCAATCAGTTGCAACGTTGCCGCGCGCACCCCTTGGTGCGACCTACTCGCTATTGCCGATCAACCCTCCAGCACGTAAAAGTTGCCGCTGAGGCTGTCCAGGTAGTAGTCACCGGGGTTTGCACCACTGATCGTCAGCGGCGGTGGTCCAGCGCCGTTAAACCAGCGCGTACCGCCGACTGGCGGCATGGCCCAGCTGCCATCAGCGCATAGGAATAAGGAGCTCGAGCCATCGCTGGCTGGCACACCACCAGCACTGGTTCCACCACTCCATCGCGTCAGGCTCCACTGTTGGGTTGTGCTGCCGTCGTAGGCAGCGCCACTTAGGCCAGCACCAGGAATCAAGGGCAGCACAGAGCCAGGTGCTGTGCCACCACCACTGCCATCGGGGGGTGGCGTGACCTCGGGCTGCCAGATCGGGCAGCCCGCCAGGCTCACCAGCACAGAAGCCGTTACGCCATTGCCGCTGAGTTCGGCCTTGATCGTGTAATCCCTACGGCTGGTGTAGCTATGCCGCAGCCGGCCGTTGCCATCGCCGCCAACCGGCCAGGGCAGGGTCTCCGTCACCCCATCACCCCAGTCCACCGTCACCGCATTGGGGGGCGTGTGGCGTGGGTTGAGCAGCAGCTCGATCGGAATCAGGCCGCCCGACTCCTGTCCAGCTGGCTGCCAGCTCAGTTCCAGATCAGCTGCTGGGATCGGCGCACGACCAAACCCGAGCTGCTCCCAGCGCTGCACCTCATTGGGCGGCACCCAGATCGGATGACCCGGGCAACCCACAGGCGGCAGCAGACGAATCAGCTGCGCGCTGATACCGCTGCTGCTGATCGCCGGGGTGCGCAAGCTCAGGGACATGCGGTGCTCCTCCTCAGATCAGCGGGTCATCCAGCAGCTCATTAAGCAGGGGCTCATCGCTCTCCGGCTGGAGCAGCGGTTCAGGCCCTGATGCAGCAGCAGCGATTGAGTCGTTTTGGGTTTCCAATGCGATGGCTTGCTCCACCAGCTCCGCCTTGGTCTGGCTGCCATCGAGCTCCACCCCATAAACGCTGGAGCAGTGCTCAATGATCTGGGCCTTGGTCATCGCCTGGAAGGTCGCACCGAGAGGTGCGCTCAGTGAATCGGAACCGAGAGGTGCGCTCAGTGAATCGGAACCGAGAGGTGCGCTCAGTGAATCGGAACCGAGAGGTGCGCTCAGTGAATCGGAACCGAGAGGTGCGCTCTGCAGGTCAGCACCGACAGGTGCGACAGGTGCCAAGTCCTCAACGACCTCTGACGGCGGTTGAGCTGACGGGGCCAGCTCCGGCTCCGGCAGCCTGGGCTCCGGCGCTGTCAGACCTGCTGCCGGTTGCAACTGCCAGCCCAGGCTCTGCCAGCCGCCCAGATGCACCGGCCAGATGAATCGGTAGCTGCCCCCCTGCACGATCCGCACCATCCCCTCGGGAATGGCGGGGTCTGTGAGGTCATGGCGAACAAGAGTCGACATGGCGCTCAGGCGGGGATGGTGGCGGTCAGGCCCACGTGCATCCCCTCCGGGGTCTCGGGGGTGACGAGTGCCTTGGCAAAGCAGACCGCCGGCAGGTCCACATCCGCCAGGTCAGCAACGTTGAGCTGGATGTCACGCCCGCTGATGAACGCCTCCACCCGGCCGCCTTCTGCCGGTAGGGCGACGGTGGCGGCCGTGAGCCAGCTACCGGTTGTGCCATCGCGCAGCACCGGCGCCAGCTGCAGTTCCACCTCCACAGGGCCTTGGGCTCCGGGGTGGGAGACCACCAGCGAGAAGCGCGACGCTGCATCGAGCTTGGTGTTCAGCAGCACCTCATCACCTGCGATGTAGGTGCGCTCGCTGTTGCGAATCGCGCTGCGGTTGGTCCAGCCCACCAGGGTGGTCTCCGCATCAATCAAAGGGTTGCCGTTTGCGTAGGTCATCGGTGATCTCCTCAGGCCCCAGCGGGTGTGATGTTGAACAGCCGGCCGCTCGCACGCGGATGCAGCACGGCAAAGCCCACGTACCAATCGACGCGGGTGCGGAACACCGGGGCATCGGGCACCTCGCCCAGATCCCGCACCGAAATCCCATACCGCCCCTGAAAGGGACCCTGCAGACCAGTCACGCCCTGATCGCCAAAGGTGCAGCAGTAGATCGAGCTGGTGCCGCCCGCCTCGTCGTAACCCATCACCTCGACGCCCTGGGCATCGCGGTCCACCGTCAAGATGTCGCAGTCCTGGTAGCGGTGCACCGTCATCCCGTAGGAGTTGGTGCTGGTCTGATACACCCCGCCGCCCATGGTGGAGCGGGCCAGGGCATTGAGCTGGCGGCGCATCGCCTTGCTCATCACCAGCACCTTGCTGCCGCCGTAGGCATTCACCGAATCGATCAACTCATCGAGGCGATCAAAATCAAGCGGGGCCCCGGCAACACCTGCGCCAGCACTGTTGTCGATCGCCATTGCATCACCGGGCTGCAGGCGCTTGCTCAGCCCGTCAAAGGCCCGCGGGTTGGCGCTTGTGTCGCCGTTGATCACCGTCGCCTCCAGCGTCAGACGCATGGAGCGCACCTTCATCTCGATCTGACTGGCGCGGGCCTCAGGGCCCATCAGGTCAACGATCGAGCGATCCACATCCACGTCACCACCAAATAGGTGCACCGCCTCTGCGCGCTGATCCACCACGCCATAGCTCTGGGTGTAGCCCTCGTTGACAGCACGGAAGCCCACTGAGGGCAGTTCCTGCTCGGCGGAATAAAACAGGCCACTGCCGGCGATGTTCATGAACGGCAGCCGGGCGAGCAATTCGCCTTCTGAGAAGGTCTTGAGCACAGCTAAGTGCTCGAGCCGGTTCTCGTATTTGGCTGCCTCGATCAAGGTGAGGCCCATGGCACAGGGGGCGCAGCCCCAAGGAGGTCAGGGGCTATTGCCGACTACCTGGCTTCAGCGGCGCAACCCGTTCTCGCCTTTCCTCAGAGTTGCTCCAGCGGGGTCTGCCGGCCTGGAAGTGTTTCGATCGCTAGTCGTTTGCTGCTCTGGTAGCTCTCGAAGACCAGCGCCAGCACCCGGCCGATCAAAGAGCGCGGGTGTTGGCGCTCGCAAGTGGCCGAACTCCAGAGCCGGCGTCTGATCAGCCAGCGCTTGATCGCTTCTGTAAGCCGTCCGCGGCGGCTTGCGAGCCAGAGAGAGCGCTCCAGTTTCTGTCGCCTGAACTTGCGGCGCTGGTGGATCTCATTCATCACGATGCCGTGCAGCTCCCATTCCACAGAGTTGCCACACTTCTCCCTGTAGTGGGCATCGAGCGCCAGCAGCTTCTCGTCGTCGAGATTGCGCGTCAGCTGGCAGTAGAGCTCGTGGCTCTCAGGAGCGAGGCACATCAACCGACCTATCCGACCTGCTCCACAGTCTGAGCTGAAAGACGTGAAGTGGCGGGGCGGCAACAGCAAAGGATTGCCCTACTGCCATGACCACAACCTCTCCTGCCGCCCAGGCACCGTTCACAGCTGAACGTTGGCAGCAGTTTTGGAACGCCTGGAAAGCCCAGCCCCAGCAGCTCGAGGGCATCGAGCAGTTGCGGCTCGCCGTCATCAGCGCTGATCCGGCGATCCTCACCGAGCCCGCGCCCTGGCGGCAGAGCTTCTCATCGGCACCACCAGCACCCCCGGCACCAGAGCCCTCAGCCCATGCCAATCCCCTGCCGGTGGCCTGGGAGAACCAGAACGACAACGCCTCAGGTACCGGTTACCGCGAATGCTTCTCCAGCAGCTGCGCGATGCTCGCCCGCTATTGGGGCAAGGTCGGCTCTGACGATGAATACAACGCCATCCGCGCCAAGTACGGCGACAGCACTAGTGCAGAGGCTCAGCTATCTGCTTTGCGCTCCCTGGGGCTGACTGCCAACTTCGCGACCAATGGCGATCGCCAGGCCCTGGAAGAGCAGATCAATCTGGGTCGGCCAGTAGCCGTGGGCTGGCTGCATCACGGTTCTGTATCTGCTCCATCAGGTGGGGGCCATTGGAGTGTGGTGATCGGTTTCACCGAGGCGGTCGCCATTCATAACGACCCCAACGGGGAGGCCGATCTGGTGGTTGGTGGTTACACCGCCAACACCAACGGCGCAGGCCAGCACTACAGCTGGAAGAACTGGCAACCCCGCTGGGAGGCCGATGGCAATGGCACCGGCTGGCTGCTCACCTGTCATCCCTGAGCAGCAGGCCATGGCAGAAACACCGCAGCCACTAACACCACTGCCGCCACCCCGGCCACCGTTTGATCGTGAGCGCTTTGTTTTTAAGACCCTTGCGGTGGTGATCTCCGCCCAGCTGCTGGTCTATGGGCTGGCTGCCGGAATCTGCGGCCAGCGATCTATGGCTGGCCGTGCCGTCGGCCAGGTGTGCCCCGGCACGCTGGAGCAGCTGCAGAGAGGCTTTGATTCCACCCTCAACCTGCTGCTGGCGCTGTTGGGGGGAGCGGCCATTTCAAGGGTGGGGCCGCCACCTTGAACGCGAGCGGTCTTCTGCTTTCACAGCCTGGGCCGCAGCACCAGCCAAACAATCAGCAGGATGCTGCCGGTGCTCACCGCCGTAAAGAACCAGTAGGCGTAGGGCGTCCAGGGTCGTGGCACAGGGGTTGAGTCCTGGCGTCACAACCAGCTGCGGTAATGGCTGCGCTGGCGTCTGGCCGCTGTTCGTGCAGCAGCAGTGCCGAACTGGGGGCTGCTGCCGTCCTTGCGGCGACGGACCCAGACCCCTTTGCGGATCAGTCGACTGTCTGCGGCATTGGCCTGGCGGGCTGAGAGGAGGGTGCCGTACCCCGCCTTATGGCGGGCATGGGCTCTAGTGCGGGCCTGAGCAGCTGTGGCAGCCGGCACCACGGTGGCTGTCGAGCGGCGGCTCCAGAACACCAGGTAGTAGCGGCTGGCCATTTGCTGAACGGCTGTGCTCAGCGACGTGGGCTGCGGCCGTTGGTGACAAAGCCAGCCCGGTAGAGCTCACTGGCACTCATCGCCTGGGGGTTGAGCACCTCGCCAAAGCCACCAGCTGCCGCAGGTGCTACACCCAGCCCTGGGCTGCCGGTCATCGCACCGCGCTGCTGAAACAGGAAGCCGTAGACGGGGTGGATGCGCAGCTGATCAAGGAAGTCAGCGGTGCTCAGTGGCCGCCCGTCATCGCCCAGCAACGGCTGGCCCTGACTGTCCAGCGGTTCCAGCACATCGACGCTGTCCTTGCTGGTGGTGAGCCGAAAGCTCTCGCCCAGCTGGCCCTTGAACACCTGAAAAAAGGTGCCGCGCCCATCGCCGCCGGTGCGGCCTTCTGCTTCTGAAAAAGCGCGCTCCAGCAGCCGCTCCTTGCGCAACTCCTGTACGCGCTCATGGGCCGCGTCGCGTTCCGCTGCAACGGCTGCCACCTTGCGGGCGGAAGCCTCTTCCATCTGACGTTCGCGCAGATCCACCTGCTGCTCGAGCAGTTGCTTCTGGCGTTCGGCCTGCTGCAGGCGGGCGTATTCCTCGGGATTGATCTCCGAGAAGCGGGTCAGCTGCTGCCGTAGACCCCGCAGCTCTTTTTCAAGGTTGTTGCTGCGCCTGCGCTCGGCCTTGAGGGCATCGCCGAGGCCGCTGCTGGGCTGGATCTCGCTTGTGCTGGGCTCGTCTGCATCAGCCAGAGCGATGCCGGCTTGGCGCTCAGCGGGTGGATAGTCAGCAGTGATGTTGCTCTCTAGTTCAGCAGTCTCCTGATGGTGCTGCTCATGCAGCTCGCTGCTCTCGTCAGTTGTCCTGGAGCTGTTGTGAGTTGCGGTTGTGGCCATGACCCGTCTCGGCTGTCAGTGGGAGCGGCAGCCCATCGCGGCGCTGCCACTCCCTGTTGCCGAGGCATCAGCTGAACTGTTCGAGTAGATCTCCACAGTGCGAGTCGTCTACATGGCGATACCGCTGCCATAGAAGTCTTGGCCCTCCGTGAAGATGAGAAATTTCAGTTCCAGACCAATCGCTAGTGCAACTGAGCTGGATGCCACCAATCAGGCTCAATGCTGAAGGTGTCTGAAAAGTGCAGTTGCTAGAAAGGATGTTCAGCAATGGCGGGCAGGTTGAGCACCTACGTCAACAACAGATTCGCCAGCTAGCTAGAGCTCATAGCCGCAAGCGTTGTGGCTGTTCCAATTCACGGCCGTAGCCATCAGGTCTGGACAGAGAGTCGATTCTCAATAGCGATGCGCCGGCGATATCCAGCTAAAAGGCCGATCCAGACGGGAGGATGGCTTGCAAACCTCGATCGAAGCGTCAGCCTGACGATGAGGTGGAGGCAGCCGGCCACTGGGAGGGCCTCAAGAGCCAGCAGCAGGCACCAAAAGTTCATCTAGGGGCAAATGGCCTGAAGGCAGTACAGCAGCGGACACTGGCACTGGTCAGTAAGGGCTGGCGGGGTGCTGCCGTCTGAGAAAACACCGCAAATGCGGCATGGATTTCAGGGATTACAGCGTAATGCTGACTGGTCTGCGCGCCACCGAACCCCACATAGCCTGAAGCAACGCCTCGACAGGCTGCCCACAACAACCTGAGCGAAAATTTTAAAGCCACTTCCGAAGAAGGAGTATTGACCTCAAAATTACTTAGTCGTAAACTAGTTTTAGAATTAGTCAAGAGTAACCATATTGGCTGCGCCCTTGAGAGGCCGCATTACAGTATAGCCAATGCTTCCATTCACCTTCCCTGACACGTATATCTCGGCAGTACACGCCCTGCCACTAGCAATTTTTAGAGGCAGTTCAAGCGGCTCCTTCAATCTTCCATCTTCCACGGGCTGATCGGATCTCAGCGCATTAAGCTTCCAGAGCGCAATGACAGAGCTGATAACCTTATCATTATTACATTGTGGCAGGTCTAGCCTAGAGGTAATAACCAATGCGCTAGCCGATAGACCTATTAACATGCCAGACAAAGCGTATTTAAGCACCGATATTTTTTTCATGTCGCTTCTCCACTGACACCCGGCAAAACAAATGTTGCAAAGAAAGTGTCACCTACTCTGTATTTATCAGAAGGAGTGCTTGTCACAACAAAATCTAATCTCAATCTTGTGCTTTTGGGCTTCCCATGCACCACCTCTCCGCTTGTCCTAGCTTCCATGGGCGTGCTGTAATCGTCGCTATAAATAAATTTCCCAGAATGATTAGTAATCGTGCCAGTTACTGTAATTTCGTCGTTGCCATTCTTAATAAGAAATGAATACTGAGCTGTGCCATTTGATTCTCCAAGCCTACTGAATCCAACAAGCCTGCCCTTGCCATCCAAAGTTGATATTACCAAGGGCACATCATTGAAATACATAGCATTTCGCTCTGCCTCCTCTCGGAACTGTCTCTGGATAGATTCTTCTTTCTCTTTCGCGATGGCAATATTGCGTCGGTCTCTAGAAAGGTCAAATACAATTACTGTAAGTTGCTGAGCCAATATTTTTTCTGCTTTTTCCCTCTCAGCGAGTCTTGCCAAACAGATTGTGCTTGAAATGCTAAGAAAGGCTACCGAGCAAAAGAGAAAAAGAGTTGATAAATTTTGCCTCTTGATGAATTCTAAGGACCGAATGCGTGCAGAAAACAGTTTAGTCATAATAAACAGGCAGCAGAGTTGCGGGCTTAACAGCTTGCAGTGCTCCCTCCTTTTTTAATAAGTGAAGCGTTCCATGACACGTTAGTCCTGTGCCACCAATCCTTTCTTGCGGAGTAGAACTTATAATCTTGTATCCCTCCTGGTAAGGGTTTCCCGCAAGATTGCTGCACCGACTAGATTTCTCCTCGTCCGTATAATAACTCCCCTGCCAACTATTGTTCCACTCCCAGACGGCATAAGAACTCGTATCATTTTCAATCAATCTTTTCTTTGCGGTCTCAACAAGATCGGAGTCCTGCGTAGTTAGTTCAGATGATGGCAATGGTGATAGCAGCCCATATACAGAGGCATGATCATTATTTATGTTTGCCTCCTTTGCCAATTCCGACGAGAATTCGACATCTCCTGCCTTTTTGCGAAGAAACGGAATACTGCTTAGCCTTTTGTCCAAATATGAATTTCCAGGACCTTGCATGACAGAGCTCATAATCTTTCTCCAGTCCCCAATCCGTTTGCATTGAAGTATTGTTGTTTCGCTGCCATTCTTAATATTCATTTTGCCAGTGTTTCCATCCAAAACGAGGGACTGCTTTAATCGTCCGCCTTCACCATTGTCGGCAGTCCCGCTAATAGCAAAGCCCCCTTCATCGGTAACCTCATGGGAATAGCTGTCACTGAGTACCCATCCTGACGGAAGTTTTTGGAGAGGGTCTTTGGTGTTGAGTATGGTTGAGCTCCTGGATTCATCTGAGCCGCCAATCCCGATAGTGTCGGCCGGTGCTTGGATAATATATTCATACGGCTTAAAAACATATTCCTTCTTGGAGCTGGGTTCTTTATCGCATTTCCAGGTTGTGACCTCGCCGACTGCGAATTGGCTTATGTCCGTACTACATCCTGAGGTTGCGCTTGCAACTAAAATAGCGACTAACGCGGATAGATTTTTGCTTTTTTGATTCATGACAAAATATAAGCCCCTCACAATTTACACCATATACTGGTCCGACTCAGAGGTCCCAAGCGTTTATTCGCGACTTAACTTCGGGAGCGAGGTCGACTCACGTTTCTGGACAGTGCCCGCCGATGACCCATATGGGCGCTAGCTACCCGGCTCGCCTTCCTTGAGCACGACAGTGAACCGATGTCCTGGGAGCAGTTCTTTGGCAGCCTGGAGGGCCTCGGCCTTATCAGCAGCGAAGTCCGGCGTCACCGCGATGCCCTCGGGCAGGTCAGCGATTACGTCGAATAGCGGGACCAATGCCGTCAGAGCGGTACTTGAGCTGCCATGCTGCAGGAACAGGGTTGCATATTGATCAACCATGCAAGCCGCTGCACTTCTTGCCAGGTCGGCTTTGCTCGCAATGATGATCGATATCCCGCCACCCCTGCTGGGTGTTGAGCTGCCAGCCGTGGTTGTAGCTCTTGAGCCCGCCGATATCGAGAAGGCTTCTGTTGATTCTTTGATCGCTGCCCTACCTACCCCCAGCATCGACAAGATATGGGTCAAGGTGCGTCACCCCATCAGCGTTGAAGAGCTATCCAGCAGCCTCAGACTTGATAAAGATCTCATCGCCAAGCTCAACGACGTCAACGAAGACCACCATTTTCGTCCAGATGATTGGCTTGTTGTTCCCAGTCAGCAATTGAGGCAGATAAAGCAGCTTGCAGCGATCGATACCAGCGATCTGCGTCGCACACCTCCTCTTCAGTCCTTTGCTCCTGTGGAGGAACGTGCTGTTGTGCGCTTTGGGGACACGGTCGTAAAGATTGCTCAGCGCTATGGATTGACCCTGCAGGAACTGCTGCGTCTCAATCCTGGCCTCGAAACCGCACGCCTTGTCGTCGGTTCCCAAGTACGGCTTGCGCAGGCTTCATCCGGCCGCACCCGCATGGTGCTGGGGCTCAAGCCAACCACTAGTGGCGGTATCAGCTGGCCCGAACTGCCTGAATATCGAAGTACCGGTAGTGGAGTAAGTACAATTGGATTAGTTGGGCCATTCAAGAGAAACCCCTCTGCATTTGCACGTTTTTTAAACAGTAAGCCAAGAATCTGGGAGGATCCCTCGCTCAGAACATATTTCTACGACCTATACAGTTGTTACTCATATCCGGCCGACAATTCAAATGCCATGCCTCCAAGCTATCGATGCGATGGTGGATATGTTAGTTATTCTGATAATCTTGGACCACGCCGATGCAGGCTTGATTATGTTTCATGGTCCTGGAGCAAAGGCCAATCTTTTAAAGCTTTGGGATGCAGGTAGTCAAGTATTCAAATGCCACTCTTCCAATGCTGTTGGATGGCATCGGAAAGTCACTTCTCGTGTTCCTTGTTTAACTCTTTCGTCACACCCTCTGCTAGTCGATCTTAAGTCGGGGGCCATAGGGATAGACTGCAGTGATCACTCATATCTATTGCCTCTGCAGCACTTGCATTAGCCTCAGTCACGGCCCTTGTCCACTGTGGTGTCCTTGATGCGAGCGGCTATCATGGTGGGCCAGTCTTAGCAGTCTTCACCAACGGTCTGCTAAATCCAGCTTCGTCACGACGATTGCGGTCGGCATAGTCACAATAGCGTAACTCTGCTTGCAGCTGCACGCCTAGGCGCTAGGACTGACAAGCAAAAGCACTTGCCCTTCTCATGCAAACAGAATTGCTAACCACCTTTCTTTTGTTGTTTCTACCTTTGGTATGCGGCATGCTGACCGGCATGGTCGCTCACCAGAAAGGCCATGCGTATTGGGTCTGGCTCGGGATAGGAATACTGACTGGTCCGCTGGGATTGATTGCCTCGGCGGGTCTACCAGATCGACATCTGCGGCGCCTTCTGGGTGAGAAGCTGTGACCGATACGTCTATGCCTGCTAGGTGCTCTGCTGGCAAAGCCCTGCGGTGATTGCCTGGCGGGTCAAGTGCCGGGTTCTCCTTCCTTGAGCACTAGCGTGACCCGACAGTCTTGGAACAGCTGGCAGCCTTGTGGTCATGGTTCCTTGGGCTAAGCTGCTAGATATAATTGTTGCTCAGGTAATGACTGGTGCCTCCTGGCAGCAATAGCCACCACGGCAAGATTTAGCTATTTTAAATGAACTAGATTTTTGTAGAATGGATTACTCACTCATTACATCCATTTTACTCATCACATCATCGGCTCAAGCCGAAACCTTGACATGTTCACCAGTGGGATCACTGCGCTGCCAATTAGAAGCTCTTGATCGCCTGGGAGCCAGACAAGTACCGACCAATTCTACACGGGAAGCGAAGGCGAAAATAGACCCAAGGCGTTCGAGTCAACCCTCAAGAGTATACGCAATAACTGCCGAACGAAGAGCATTCCTAAACCTAATTCGATATTTGGTATTGACTTGGGATGAAGGCAATGATTCTGGCTATCTTGCGCAGGGCATAGCCCAGGCAGAAGCCATTGGCGCATATCAAATTAACACAAAAGCATACGAGCAAGCTCTTCTCGATCTTTGGGGCTCCAAGCGCAACAAACAAAATGAATCCGTTGCACCAGTGGTACAGGATCAGGTTGCGCTTTATCTTGTGGATAAGAGTGGCGCGCTAACTCAGATCGATAAAGCTTTTGCAGGCGAAGAAGAAATGAACGCCGCAATTGCCGCTGTAGCCAGCCTGTTCCCGGTCCAAGCAAGCAAAGTCAATAAAGCAAAAACTACTTTAGCTGGAGTTAGTGCATTTTCTTTCTATTCAACTAATATCTCCGGTCTGAAACTCAGTAGTGAGCTTGTAACTACTGTCCATTTCGGCGACACGGTCGTAAAGATTGCTCAGCACTACGGCTTAACCCTGCAAGAGCTGCTACGTCTCAATCCTGGTATGGAAACTGCACGGCTTGTGGTGGGAAGCCAGGTCCGCCTTCGACAGGCGTCTTCGGAGCGCACTCGCATTGCTCCTCACCAGCCACTTTCTGAGCCACTGCGTCCAGAGCTGCCGTCCAGACCACCCGCCCGTTTTGATGCCTCTCTAGATGAACTGGTGCATGATGGGGTGGTGAGTCCGGTGGAGCGAGCGCGGATCCGTTCGTTGTCTGACGAGAATCCCAGCGTGTCAGCTCATCAGCAGGCCTGCAGTGTCGGCGCCCTTTCCCAGCAGGAGTGCAGCAGCGGATTGGTGGTGCGCTGGCGAGGTAGCAGCACTATTAGTGGTCCTGCAATTAAACCGTTAAGTCCAAACGAGCAAGCCCTACTTAATCGCATTCGATCTAATAGCTACACGCCACAATGGCGTACCTATGGGCAGTGCAAATACGACTGGGCCGGGTGGAGACTGAACTCAAATGGCACACGGACTACCGCAGCTGAATGTGGGGGCTCTGCAACGCGCTTGACGGTAGGGGTGAGCTGTGATCGCCTCTTGGTTGCTGGATACACAACTTCATCGGGGTGGAGCAAGTGGAAAGAGCCTGCTGGGCCGGGAAATAAGTCACGACAAGGAGAAGATGAGATGGTGGCTGCGCTCTGTGCAAACGTCTGAGTGCCGTAAGTGTTCATTCTCTTCAATGTGATCTTCGGTGAGTTGGCTCTCAACTCCTGGTGGGCTTGGGCATGCCCCAGTCAGCAGAAGAAGTCTTGGGTCATTCGTTTGCATGAGTTTGAGTTGGATGTAAGGGTTTTTTAGGTTTTTGCTCCTGCTGCTGGCTGAGGTATCAAGCCGTAGCCTCAACCTCCGCTCACTCCAGCCGATTCGGCTTGAGCGTGCCAAACACCCGCTCACCAATCAGCGGCTGCACCAGAGCGCCGATGCCCCCTGAGCCATAGCTGGCACCGAACTCCAGCACGGTGAACAAGGTGTACTGGGCATAGGGATCGACACCCGCATCACCTGCGGCATTGAGCAGGGTTAGATCACCAAGCCAGATCAAGCCTTCACATGGAGCCACAACGGTTCTGCCAGCAGTGGAAACACGCCGGCCGTTCTGACTCCACTGCAGCTCCCTACTCAGCCAGATCGCACCAGGGTTGGGAGGCAGCCGGGTGGCACGGCAGATCATTCCTTGAAAGGTGAAGTCACCGGTATCAACACCAGGGCCGTTGTCTCTGGCGGTGATGTAACGGGAGCGCTCAAGAAAGCACTCGAGAACGTGGCTTGCCACCACAGCAGAGGTGGTGTCACCAGGGATGGCGTTTTCGCCCAGCAGCAGCCGGGCATTGGCAAACGGCTGCAAGGGGGTGGGACCCCACAGAGTTGTATTGCGCTGGTGCTTGCCACTGGTGAACTGGCGGGGGGAGATCATCAACCCCGCAGCAAGGCCGTGCCTCCAGCCATCCCTGGGGCAGCGACGCTGAATTGCATCCAGCTGCTCAAGCCCGGCAGGAGCAACAACAGCTGCTCGCTGTAGCGGCGGCGTTGATTTAGCAGCGCTGCGGCTGGAGAAGCAGAGTTGGCATAGACGGTCTCCCGGTCCTCCCGCAGCAACGCCGTGTCGTAGGCGATCACATCCGCCTTTTGCAGTGGTGCATCACCGGCGGCTGCCACCGAACCAGCGATTGGACCGGAGCGGCTTGTCCTCTCGATCGCCTGCTCCTGCTCAATACCTCCGGCCAGCAGGTGCTTGTCAATTAAGGCCACCGCATCCAGTAGGGCCCGGGCGCTGAGCACCCCGGCCGGGTGCTGACGCTCCAGATCGGCCATGGCACGGCCGATGGCATCGAGGCAAGGCACCGTCGCCGGTAGGGCCAGGGCCTGACGAATGGCTTCGTGGTCGCTCGGTTGCCAGGCGGGCGCACCAAAAGGTTTCCCCTGCAGTCCTGACTGCATCTGCGTCATGTCGTTGCCGGGGAAAGACCGGCTGTATCTCCCAGCCATTGCCGCAGGGCCTGCTCGCTGATGATTCCCCGCTCCTGCAGTTGCAGCATCTCGCTCACGGTTGGTTGGGGCTTGGGTGCTGGTGCAAGCGGGCTGATCTCAACCGTCAGGGCAGGGCCCTCCTGCACGGGTAGCGGTTCACCGGTGATGGCGCACCAGTGCTGCAGCAGAGAAGAGAACATCGAGGCCTTTTGTATCGCCTGGCTTTGCAGCAGGGCATAGGCCTGGGAGGCCGCCATCGAGATCTCCATCGCCGTGCGTGGTGCACCCTGGGCGGCAGCGGGGATCAAGGCATCACGGCGCATGCCTTGATCTAGCGATTCGAGCCAGGCCCGGTGCTCGGCTAATGAGCGAGCCTGGATCTCGACAAACTGAAAGCTGGCGCCCTCCGGTAGATCAATCACGGTGTTCGGTCCCAGCACCACCGGCTCACCAGCTGCGCTGGTTCCCATCGGGCCAGTAACGCCGGTTCGTACACCCACCGGTAAGGCGGTCCGATACAGCAGCTCCTGGTAGTCGCTCTGCCTGCAGAAATGGTTCAGGTACTGGTGCGCCAGCCCTAGGTGCGGCAGCTCCCCATTGCCAAAGGCAGAGCCGTGGCTCGCGTACCAGATGGCTGGCAGTGCGGTGAGGCCTAGGTACTGGCGTTGGTCGATCACCTGCCGCTTCCAACCTGACGGGGCCTGGCGATCTAGGACCAGCTCCTCTGTGGTGAGTTGCATGCCCACGCCGGGCTCCAGCGCCACCGTGCGGAGATGCCAGTGATCGGGAGAAATCCCTTGGCTAAAGCCACCTGGGGGTTCCAGGGAGGCATCAGGTGCTCCCACGGGGGAATTGGGCAACCGCTCCCGCCAGGTGATCGCATCAGGCAGGGCGTGGTTAGCCGGCAGGTGCCAGTTGAGAACGTCACTCCGCTCCAGCAGCAGCAAGCGGGGCAAGGAGCTCCGATCGCCATTGCGCAGGGCCTGCTGCCTATCGCCCTCGCTTGGCCAGCTATGGCCGGGGGGGATAACCCCGACCAAGGCCGCGCCGTCACGCAGCACCGCCAGATCAGCAGCTTCTAGGAATACCCCCAGATCGGTGCCGCATCCATCCACATCGCTGATCACCGCCTGCAGAGAGGCCGGCAGCGCGCGCCAGTGGCTGGAGGCCAGCATCCCGGCAAAGGTGCGCAGGGCATCACGGAAGAAGCCTGATGGCAGAGCTGCTTCTAACCGACGTTGATAGGCGCTTTCCGGTTCCCGTTCACCCCGGATCAGGTAGTGCTCCCTGCGGTCTGAGCCATTGGGGTCAGCCAGCAGGTGCCAGCAGTCGGCCACCAGTTGCAGGCGCGGCAGCAGGGCCGCCAGGGTTGGATGCAGGAGCCAGGGGATTGGACCAGTGGCCAGCGACAGCAAAAGAGATGAGCAGCTGCGGGCTATTGCCGGCGGGAGCAATTCACTATCAGCCAGGGGGGGGCTTGGGGAGGGGTGGCTGCCGTGATCGTGTAGCTGATTGAACAGGTGGTTATCGGGCTCGACCATTCAGCTTTTGAAGGAACAGGCAGAAGGGCACTTGCAGCGGCCTTGCCGCTTGCCGATGCGTAGCCACGCGGCTACAGTTGTCCTGTGGTCGAAGTTCGGCAGACAGAGCGGTTCGCTCAATGGCTCGAGGATCTGCGTGATCTCAGGGCTAGGGCGCGTGTGCAGGCCAGGATTGAGCGTCTCATTGGCGGCAATCCTGGTGACATCAAGCCTGTTGGGAGTGGCGTCTCTGAATTACGGATCAACTACGGCCCTGGATACAGGGTTTACTTCCAGCAGAAGGGCTCCACATTGATCATTCTCTTGGCCGGTGGCGACAAGGCATCTCAGCCAAGAGACATTGATGAAGCACTGTCGCTGGCTCGCCAGATCAAGGAGAACGGTTGATGGAGATCAAGACCCTGCCTTACGACGTCGCTGAGACACTCAGAACACCCGACGAAATGGCGGCCTACCTCGAGGCATGCATTGAAGAAGCTGATGGTGATGTGGCCTTCATTTCCAAGGCTCTTGGCGATATTGCCCGTGCCCAGGGCATGACACAAATTGCACGCCAGACAGGGCTCTCACGCGAAAGCCTGTATAAGGCGCTATCTGGTGATCGCAGCCCTAGTTTTGACACTGTGCTTAAGGTGATCGCTGCGCTTGGGTTAAAGCTCAGCGCCGGTGTTCAGGAGAAGGCTGAGGTGGCCTGAGTTCAACTATGACAGCCAGAGTCTGCGATGTTTGTTTGTTGAGCGGGGCCTTCGAAAGCACCACTCGAGTGGACAGTAATTGACAAATTCCGACTACATGCAGAAATCTTTGCCTGCCACCCACCGGCAGTATGGCAACCATATTTAAGTCTCGCCTAGCCTCAAGATGCCTAAGCAGACATGGTCAGCCGTTAAATCAGCGGTTATCAAGCTGAGCCACGACGACCTGCTCAGCCTTGTCGCCGATCTCTACCGACTCTCCAAGCCGAACCAGGCATTTCTCCACGCTCGCTACGCGGATGCGGAGGCTGCGATGGAGGATTGCAAGAAGATCATCTCCGATTGCCTGTATCCGGATATGCAGCGCGATCGCCCTCTGCAGGTCGCAAAAGCCAAAAAGTCTGTTGCCGATTTCTGCAAGGCGGTCGCTGAGCCAATGCGCCATGCCGAACTCATGGTGTTCTTCTTGGAGCAGGGCAATGCCTTCACTGTTGAATTCGGCGACATCGATGCAGGCTTCTACGACGCCTTGCTCGTCATGGCCAGCCGCGCTGTCCAGGCGATCTGCGTACTGCCAAAGGAAAAGCAGGAGGCCTACGGGGAACGGCTCGCCGAGGTCGTGCGCTCGTCTTCTTGTATCGGCTGGGGCTATCACGATGGACTCAAGCAGATCTACTCCGCTGCCTTTCCTGACCGGAATTGACGGCCACTCCGGGCAAGAGGACATCACTCAAAGGATTCATCCGTTTGGCTTAGCGCCATCGCCACCACCCGCACTGAGCAAGCCGCTGCAATCTCAGCCCAACGTTCTGGTGTTAGCCCCAACTGCTCGGGGATCTGATCTGCGGCTATGCCCTGCCGCAGCAACTTCTGCCCCCTGGCATGCAGCTCTCGCCAGCGGCCTGGAACTGAAATCAGAAAGCCCTTATCGCGCAGATAGTGGGTGATTTCGCCATTCACAAATGGCCTGGCATAAGCGATGAAATTGGAGCAGCTGCGGTTTACCCGCTGGCTGTCGTAGCGGCGCGACGCCTTGATCAGCCCGATCGCTGCCAGCTGCTCCAAGTCTTCTTTGGGGTGGCCGGTGCGGCGCGCGTAGTTAGCCGCTACCCGTGAGGCAAAGGGCAGGTGCTCGAGCACCAGCGCATCTGCAGCGGCATGGATCGAGCGCCGCGATTGCCTGCGGCAATGCTTTGGGTGCCGCTGGCTGCTGCCGCTCCCTAGTCCGCTTCCCTCTGACGGATTCGGCCGTGGCGCCCGTTGTTGATGGATTGCAATGGTGCCGCTCATGACGCAGATGCAGTGGAAGAAAAAGGCCTGCCTCTTGGTGGGCTCAGCGGGAGAAAAGCAGCGGCCTGGGAGTAGCCCTGCCGTTGCCCCGCCAGTGCTGGTTCTGCAGCCAGATCACGCCCTGACAAAAGGCATCCACCAAGTCGTCGTGGGCGGCATTGGGGAACCCCAGCAGCTCGGTAATCAACTCGTCATTGCCGCCCTGGCAGAAGCCCAGCTGCCCTGCCTCCAGCAGTGGTGCGACGGCATGGGCGCGGGACACCTTGCTGCCTACTGGCCGCACTGAAATCAGTCCAGGGATCTGACGCTGGAGCAGCTGACAGACCGCCGGGCCATTGGCGGCGTCTTCTATCAAGACTGCATCAGGGGTAAGGCCCTGCAGAGCCAGAGAGGCCAGGGTCTCGCTGAGGGCTTTGACGACACCGGGCAGATCGAGGCGCTGGTGGCGAGCCCAGAGCACTTCGATCAGGTGGGCGCTCGCTCCGGCACCCTCCTGAGTGGGTGGGGGTAGAGCAGGGATATTTGCGGCACTGCGGTGCAGCTGCTGTCCTTGAACTCTGGCTTCCGCCGCAGGATGGCGCTGCTGAGGCTCTGCCACCAGGCCCAGCAACACAAATGCGCAGTAGTCGTTCCCCTCTCCCCCCTTAAAGCTGAGATCGCAGCTGAGCACCAAGGGGGCATAGGCCTTCTGGCCCAGGCGACCTTGGTGCTGGCTGCTTGGGCGGCGTTGCGGCACTTGCCGCAACCACTGCCGCTGAAACAGCAAACCGCCGGCCGGAGATGGTCGCTGCTGGTAAAGGGCATTCCACCAGTAGCTGCCGGCGCGGATCTTGATCTGCTCAAGCTCAGCCAGGGGAAACCGCTCCGGGCAGAGGGGCTCACCGGGTTGGCGCCAGTCCGGCTCGAGCGTGCAGGTGGCCGGGAACTGCAGCTGCTGCTCGGGCGGCTCGGCAGTGGCCGGCAGGTTGAGCACCTGCCAGTGCTGCGGTGCGTCGCCGCTTTCCTGCTCCAGTAGCCAGCCGATCAGGTCGTCCTGATGCCAGCGGGTCAGCACCACCACCTGTGCTGCAGAGCCAGCCCCAGGCCTCTCTTGCTCCTGCTCCTGCCCTTCTCCCTGCCCAGCACTTGGGCCTTCATCTGCAACACCCCATCGCGTGGCCCCCCCTGGGGCCCCGGGTTCCGATCTAGTCAGCCAGACGGACTGGAACCACTCGATCAACTTCTGGCGCTGGCCGGCGGAGTTGGCATCTTCTGGGCCCTTGTAAGGGTCGTCGATGATTCCCAGCGCATAGCCCTTGCCGGTAAATGGTCCCCGCACGCCGGCGGCAATGCAGCCGCCACGCTCAGGGGAGAGCCAGTTGCCCACGGCGGTGGAGTCCTTGGAGAGGGCATGGCCGCAGGCCCGGTAGTAATGCCGTGCTTCCCGGCTGTGGGCGTAGGCCAGCTCGGCTGAATAGGAGGCAATGGCGCAGAAGCGACTCGGGTAGCGGCTCACCCAGTAGGCCGGGAAGAGTTTGGAGACCAGCAGTGATTTGCCCAGCCGCGGCGGACAGCAGACGATCAGGCGATTGAGCTGGCCATCGGCCACCCGCTGAAGCAGGGCAATCAACCGCTCGGCCCAGATGTGAAAGGCGTAGCCGGGGTAGGCCGCGGAGATGAAGTCGCGGAAGCTGCGCGGTGCTGTTTTGGTCGCCTCCATGGCTGGGGCGCGGTAACCCAGCACGCCGGCATCGCGCCAGGGATCGCCATGGTCCGTGGAACCCAGCAGGCCACCGACCAAAGCTGCGCCCTGGCGATCAGAAAGGGATGCCGCCGTAAGAGAAGAGGGCATCAGGCGGCAGCCGTTGGTTTGACCGGGGCGCGGAGCATGCCAGTGATTTCCGCCAGCACCCGATGGGCGCCCACCGAGGCGGAGAACTGCTCGGCGTCGGCAGCACGACGAGCCACGTCCTGTAATGCGTAGATGGCTTCTGCCTGATGGACCAGCCGGTCTTCCACCAGCTCCTCCACCATGCGAGAGCGGGCCACCCGCAGGTACTTCTTGAGGGTCGTGTAGGAGGTCATCTCCCACAGCAGCGCTGCTTGGTCGCGGATCATCAGCGCGGGTTGGCGCTGCGTCAGCCATAGCTGGAGCGTGGCGATGCGCTGCTCCACCTCAGAGCGGCTGGGGCGTGGCGAGACGCTCTGCTGCGGAAAGCGCTTGCTGACACCAACAGCGGACGGATTGCGTTTGCTGCGTCCCCTGCCTTTGTGCCCCGGCGGCGGCTCGGGCCAGATGGGGTTGCCGTCTGCGTCCTCCAGGGGAGCGGAATTGCGCAACACCTCGATCGCTGGGTCTTCTGGTGTGATCTCGCCAAGTGCCGCCATCAGCGCCAGACGCACTTGCTGGCGTGGATCAGCAGTCGGTTGCGCGGGGTTCGTAGTAGTTTCCTGAACTAACGAACCCTAGGGTACACAGGAAATGCAGTAGGGGTTAGCAGTACTGCATTGGGAAGGTGTTGACTGTGCGAAAGGATGGCATGGCCTAACACGTATCAGTAGCGTTCACTAATGGATTGTCCTCGGCTGTCGCTTCCACGCGTCGCGGGCCGAACCCTTATTAAAGAGTTGGTTTTTTGTTGACAGCAATGCAAAATAGTGCTACAAACAAGAAAGATTTTTTCACTGAATGAAAAAATCAAATTTAGTTGTTGCCGCCTCGCGAATCCTTATTGGCGCAAATATTTTCATGGGTATTTTATATGCCCCCTCTCACGCACAGTCCAAGAAGGCAACACCTGTAATCAAGAACTCTTTTGTAGTTGTTGATTCGTGTCCGAGCGCAGCGCAATCACAATCAAGTGGACAATATGCACCATGCACTTATTTTTATGACAGCATAACAGCAATGACCAAAGAAAAGTATGGAGACAAACAAAAACCTTGGTTTAAAGTTAAAGCAGGTGTCGCCAAGTATGCCGAGAAGGAAGGATATGCCCCTCCCAATGGAGGAATGACTTTCATTAATACACTTTCTGGCAATGCTATTATCAAGGATTTTGCAGATAGTATTAATTCGTCGTCCAAGTCGCTGGGAATTAATTATGTAGTGTCATTTTATCTGCTTCGTTCAGATGTCAAGTTTGATTCTTCCTATAATGTTGGTTTCATGGGTTTTGGAGGCGGCTCTAAAGTCAAATGGACCCCCATCTTTGAGCTCCAATATAAAATAACTAATTCGACCAACGGGAAAATAGTTGATCAAGGTGTATTGACGGGTGATAAAATAGTCGCAGAAGACAAGGACACCTTTAATGCATTTAGTTTTTCGGGAGTAGCCAAAGGTGGATCAGATACTGATACAACCAAACTGCAAATGGCAATTGCTGATAGCGCAGCAAAGCAACTTCTTGAGAAATATGAAGCCATTACTGCAGCACCTAAAAAATAGTCTTTGTCGTGATCCCAAAGACAATGTTTAAATTTCTTTTTAGATCATCAACATTTTTGAGTTTACTATTGGTTTTAAACCCGATCCCAGCATATTCACAGTGGTGGGAAAGAGGTAGAGGTTTTCAGGACTCCTCACTCTATGCAAGGACCTATTGCTATGGTAGAGGAGATAAACTGTCACACGATGAAGCGCTATACGTTGCTTTTATGATCGACAAGCTTGACCATTTAAATGAAAAAGAAAAGAAGGAAAGAAGAAAGAAAATCGCGTCTATTATTTTGCAATATATAGCAGGTAACGAGGAATATGCCGGATGTAGAAAAGCTCATACTGCAGAACTCATCCAAAGTTCTCGTTAATCGCCCCTATTAGCAATAATGAGTTCCGGAAGTAGCGATAAGGGCAGGCTTTTGTCTTTGTAAGATTCACCATTTGCCTCCACACCTTCAGATTTTAAAATTTCGTATATTGACCTCCTTTCTCCCATCTCAAGAGCTGTAATTGCGGGCAGCTCCCACATCATTCGATTGACTGGCTGCTGGTTCTTAAATCTAAAGTCAATTGCAACTTTGTTCCCGCCGTCTGAATACCCAATAAGTATGAAATAAAAGTCTGTATTGTACCCAAGCTTGTTTCCTGCAGTACCTCCGAGCACGCCTCCAGCTATTATACCGGCCGGGCACAAGATAATAGTCCAGCAAGTTGCAATCGCTCCAGCAACGGCGCCAGCAACTGCACCACCACCGGCTCCAGCAGTAGCAACAGCTTTGTCATATTCTTGCGTGCCACCTCTCAGCCAAACAACAACCCTATGACTTGGTATCAACCCTTTTGGCGTAGTTATTTTGTCAGGTGCTATTTTAATAACGCAATCATTGTTGCCACAAATAGCATGGTATTCAGCCGCGTAGGTGCTGGAGAAGAAAAAAGGAGTTGCAATTAATACATTCGCTATTAGCCTTATCGGTTGATGCAGTTTTCTGTTCACATTCTATGAGGAAGGGGATGAATTTATTTTTACATGCCTGCTGAGTACTTCCAAATTCCCTCACGGTAAGACATGGATCTCTGTATCCCAGGTTCCTTGAAAACTAAAGCATAAGAAAAACCAATTCCATCGGGACCTAAGGGCCAGCGGAGGTGCTGAAGCAGCATCCGCCACCCCACTGCAAGAAAAGTTGATGCCCCCTCCCTCCCGACCACTTTTCACCTGGGGGCTCTGTCCGACGACAATCTGTTTGAGGGGTCGCGCCAAACAGGTTGACCGCTCTGGAGGGGTTCAGCTGAATCCGGTTGCCATGCGCAGGGCACCGGGCCATGCCTGCTCCTCTCACCGTTCAACAGATTGCGCTGTACATGTCCAAACGACGAGCCGGCAACCGCCAGGAGGTGGCGGCTGCGGCGGCGGGAATTTCGGTTAGCAGTGCTCACCGGATTGATTCAGGCCGCCTGCAACCCAAAGCCGCTAAACCCCGTGGACGGCGGCGTCCAGACCCGCTGGCCGAGGTCTGGGATCCACTGCTACTCCCGCTGCTGGAGCGCCATCCGGACCTGACACCAACCACCCTGCTGGAACACCTGCAGGAGCAAAAGCCAGATCAGGACTGGAGTTCGCTCAAACGCACCCTGCAAAGGCGGGTGCAGCACTGGAAGGCCCTCCATGGCCCGGCGCCTCAGGTGATGTTCCCGCTGGCCTACCAGCCCGGAGAGATCGGCTTCTGCGATTTCACCAAGGTCAAACGAGTGGAGATCACCCTGCGGGGCGAACCGTTTCCGCACCTGCTGTTCCACTACCGGCTGGCCTGGAGCGGTTGGGCTTACGGCCAGGTGATCCATGGCGGTGAGAGCTTTGTCGCACTCTCAGAAGGACTCCAGAACGCCCTGGCCGCCTGCGGTGGTGTGCCACGGGAGCTGCGCACCGATCGGCTCTCGGCTGCCAGCCGCAACCGGAACGGCAGCTATGCCCTCGACATCACCCCGCGCTACCAGGCGCTCTGTACCCATTACGGGCTTTCTCCCAGCCGTAACAACCGCGGTGTGGCTCACGAGAACGGCATCGTTGAGGCACCGCACGGCCATGTGAAACGGCGGCTGGAGCAGAAGCTGATCCTGCGCGGCAGCTGCGATTTCGACGAGCCTGCTGAATACGGCGAGCTGCTGGCCGAGGTGTTCAGTGCCCTCAATGCTCCGCGCCAGCGGCGCCACGAGCAGGAACTCGAACGGTTGGCACCACTGCCAGCTTTTCGCTTTGCCGACTACGAGCTGCTCACTGTGCGGGTGAGGAGCACCAGCACGATCGAGGTGCGGCAGGTTGTCTACTCGGTGCCGCCCACCCTGATTGGCCGTCAGGCCACGGTGAGGCTGCACCATGACCGGCTGATCGTCTATCTGGGCAGCGACTGGGTTTGCCAGCTGCCCCGCGCCTATGGAAGCGGCAGTCATGGCCCGAGGGCCTGGTGCATCGATCTGGAGCACCTGATCGATGGCCTGCGCGCCAAGCCCAGGGCCCTTCTCCATTGCCGCTACCAGCGCCACCTCTTCCCTGATCAGCGCTGGTGGAACTTCTGGCAGCAGCTCCTGGCTGGCGGTGACCGCGACGCCGCAGCCCGCTTGATGGTCGAGGCGCTGTACGTGGCCGTGCGGGTGGCCTCATTTGAGCTCGTGCTCGCTTTTCTGCAGCAAGCCCAGCAGCGCCATGCCCTGTCGCTCTCGCTCCTGCAACAGCGCTTCCGGGTACCGCCGCGCCGCAGTGCCCTGGCTGATCCCGTTATTTCCCAACACCTACTTGCCTCCTATGACCACCTCCTCCCCGGTGCCCCGCTCACAGGCGGTGGAAGCAGCCTTGCCGCTGCTGCTCAAGCAGCTGAAACTCGCCCGCTTTCGCAGCCAATGGCAGCCGCTCTCCCAGCAGGCTGAGGCCGAGGGTTGGAGCCCTGGCCAGTTCCTCTATGCCCTCTGTGAGCAGGAGGTCGATCACCGCCTGATCGCCCGACGCCAACGGCTGCTGCGCGATGCCCATCTCCCTTGGCAGAAGGGCCTTGATGGCTTTGATCACCAGCACCTTGAGCCCAAGCACTGGCAGGAGCTGCAGGTGCTTTCCCGCAGCCACACCTGGCTGCTGCAGGCCGAGAACCTGCTGTTGTTTGGCCCCAGCGGCGTTGGCAAAACCCACCTGGCCATTGCCATCACGATGGCAATGATCGAGCAAGACCAGGCCTGCCGCTTCTTCTCCGCCACGGCCCTGGTGCAGCTGCTGCAGAAGGCCAAGGCCAGTTTTGAGCTGCCGGCCCTGATCCAAAAGTTGGATCGCTATGCCTTGCTGGTGATCGACGACATCAGCTACGTGCGACGCAGCGAGTTGGAGACCTCGGTGCTGTTTGAGCTGATCTGCCACCGCTACGAGCGCAAATCACTGCTGGTGACCTCCAACCAGCCGTTCCGGGAGTGGGACGAGATCTTCCCGAGTGGATCGATGACCGTGGCAGCGGTGGACCGGCTGGTGCACCACTGTCACATCGTGGGCATCAAAGGCGAGAGCTACAGGCAAAAAGCAGCAGCTGCAAGGGTTTCCAGCGATCAGATAGACCCGCCTACGTAATTGACGCGGGCGCCATAGCCGTCACGATCAACGGCAGCACCACCCAATCGCACCAGAACCAATGCGGCGACACGAAAACTGGGCCACCAGCCTTGAGATTGACGCCGGAACCACAACTTGATTGACGCGTCGCGAAAGCCATGGTCACGATCAAGGTCCCAACTGCAATCTCAGGAATCAGCAGAGCTCAAAACAAACGCTTCTACCGGTCAACCAGATTGACGCCACCCATCAACCTGATTGACACGGGACAATCCTTAACGACAAGAAGGCTGGTGGCAATCTCTATCGGTACATGCGGATCATGCCAAAGAAGCGCCGGAAGCGCTACAACAGAAAGGATTCCAGGGGAGTGCTGAGGGGCAAGCGCCATATCTCTG
>Ga0247839_1001355_pt1 | contig 41151 bp, 34 predicted proteins | sample LaCruzMarch2015__6_FD_192405 | JGI IMG/M metagenome (GOLD analysis project Ga0247839, IMG submission 192405) | Freshwater microbial communities from meromictic Lake La Cruz, Castile-La Mancha, Spain - LaCruzMarch2015_16m | ecosystem: Environmental > Aquatic > Freshwater > Lake | place: Spain... | reverse complement strand
ATCCATGTTGATCACCATTTCTGGATGATCAACCCTCCCTCAAATTCACCTCAAATTACGGCTTCAGGCTCATTCCCGCTTGGAAATACAGGCCTGCCTTCAGGCTCATACCTCATTGGACAAGGCTGTGGTTTGCGCTTTCTGCCAAAGCACAGTAACCTTGCTTTGTGTAACTGTTCGGGGACTCACTTATGAAAAAAACAGCCATCAAAGGCCTTCGCCATTTCTCCCGCGTACCGTTTGATGCGGGGGTGCAGTTGCACCTGTCGGGCCGGGTTCTCGATGCGCAATTGATCGATATTGCGCTGAAGGGCGCGCTGGTGCACACGCAAGTCTTGCAGTCGCTGGCCTTGCAAGAGAAGTGCCGCCTGGTGCTGCCTTTGACCGAAGGGGGCGATGCGATCGTGATGGCAGGGAAGATCGTGCACCTTGAAGGTCTGCAAGTCGGCATTGAATGCCAGGACATTGACGTTACCAGTTTGACCCGCTTGCGCCGCCTGATCGAGTTGAACACCGGCGATGTGGACCTGATGAATCGGGAGTTGTCCTTCTTGTTTGCATGCACTTGAACGGGCGTATTGCGCCGGTCGTATTGCGCTTGGACGGCCTGTGCTTGCGCTACGCGCAGCGGGTGGTATTTGAGCAGTTTTCGACCCAAATTTCGCCCGGGGTCACTTGGGTGCAGGGCGGTGATGGCCGTGGCAAGACCACCTTGCTGCGGGTTCTGGCCGGCGCGGTGCAGGGCGCTGCCGGTGTGCTGCAGGTGAATGGCGTTAGCCTGGCCGCGCAGCCGCAGGCCTATTTGCAGCAGGTATTTTGGGCCGACTCAAGCGCGACCGAATGGGAGCAGACGACGGCGCTGGGCTACTTCAACTCACTGGTGCCGCGCTACCCCCACTGGGACGCCCCGCTGCTGTGTGAACTGATTGCGGGTTTGTCGCTGACGCCGCACACGGAGAAACCGATGTACATGCTGTCCACAGGGTCCAAGCGGAAAGTCTGGCTGGCAGCTGCGTTTGCGTCGGGTGCTGCTGTGACGCTGCTAGACGAGCCCTTTGCTGCGCTGGACAAAGCGTCCATTGGCTTTGTGTTGGAATTGCTGCAAGACGCTGCCGACCACCCGACTCGGGCTTGGGTGGTGGCCGACTACGCAGCACCCGCGCAGGTGCCGCTCGTGTCGGTTATTGCATTGGGGGGCTAGCGGTCTATTTGTCTTGGACGGTACGCTTGTCTGTCAGTGGCTGGTTGGGGGCGGGGCGAGTGCCTGTGCGCAGCACCAAACCGCCTGCCTGGCGCTTTTGTTCGCCCAAAGACGCTTTGGCGTTGCTCCCGCCCGATAAGGCCCGCAGCCTTTGCACCTCGGCAGTCAGTTTGTCTACGTCCCGGATCTTGGGGGCATGTTTTTGCAGCACTTGGTAGGCGTTGTCGATCAGGCGTGCGTTCAGGGTTTCTTTGCCGTGGTGGATCAGGTTGCCCACCGCGGCGGTGGGGTCGCCGCTCATGCTCAGGGCCATCGCAACCTCGGCGAATTCAAGCACCTGTGCTTGGCAGGCCCGAATACGTTCCACGTAAGGCGGGTGCAAACTGACGCTGGCCGATAACAATTCAGCTACCGAACGGTTATTGCAATACCGCAGGCCTATGGTGTCGACCACGGACTCCACCTCGTCGAGCTGAATCGCTTTGTGGGCCAAATGGGCCATGAGAGCAAGCAGGTTGCTGGCCGACTCGAAGTCAAACTCGGTGTTTTTTACCGCCTTTGCCATCGTCCTCACGGCATCCACCGACTGGGCAAACTGGTGTTGCTGAATCAAATTCAGAGTCACCACAATCTCGGCCAAGCGGCGCTGGCGGGCGTTATCCGGGTACTTTTCGATCAGGCGGTTGAAGTCATCATGGCAGCGTTGCAGGCCCTTTCGGTCGGCTATCTCCAAGCGGGTGAACGCCAGCAGCACCAGGGTCTGGCAGTCAAACATTTTGGAGTCCAGACCCATGCGCGTCGTGCGGTCCAGCAGCTTTTCTGCCTCCGCATGGTCCCCCGCGTAGTAGGTCATCATGGCCAGGTTTTGCAGCCGGCTGATGGACGAGGGCGTCAGGGTGGCGGCCATTTTGTAGGTCTCTAGCGCCTTGTCCAGCCGACCCAGCTCGAACTGGGCCCTGCCCATCACATCGTAGGCGTCGGCGTAGTTGGGGTCAGCACTGATCAGGTTTTCCAGGGTGCTGGTGGCCTGGGTGATCTGGCCCGCATCCAGCTGCGCCCGTGCCACGCCCAGCTTGGCCCAGGGCAGGGTCTTGGCGGCAACCACGGCTTTGTAGAGCGTTTGGGCCTCCGCAAAACGCCCGACGCGCAGCAGCAACTCGGCACCCACCCGGGCGGCGTACAACCAAAAAAGACCCTTGGCCTCGAAGCGATCCATGCACAGCTGCGCCGCCTTGTCGAACTTTTCTTCCTCAATAGCGGCAAAAATCTCCTGCAAGGACACCTTGCGCACGCGGGCTTGACGCAGGCGTTCGGCCAAGTGCATGGCTTTGTGCGGTTTGAGCAAATATCCGTCCAGCGCCGACTCTGCCGCCTCGGCCACTTTGGCGTAGGTGGCTTCGCCCGTGATCATGATGAAAACAGTGGAAAAAGGCAGCAGCTGATTGCGCCGCAAATCATCCAGCAGGTCTTGCCCCGTGGTGGCCTCGCCGGAGAAGTGCTGCTCGCACAGTACAAAGTCAAAAGATCGAAACTCCAACTGCCTGCGGCCGTCCGTGGCGCGCGCGGCCTGGGCCACCGATCCCAAGCCAAAGTCGCGTAATTGCGAAATCAGAATGGACCGCGAGGTCGGATTGCCATCAATCACCAAGGCAGAGCAGGCCGAAAAATCGTCCTCAAATACTGCCATTAAATTCACACATACGCGCCTCAATTGAGTGCAGTACCTTGCGGTACGAATGGACCCCGGTGGGGGCTGCCCTCAAAATGATAGCACTACCGTTTTTGTGGCCCATTAAGGCAGATCAACCTCAGGCAGCTTGCAGCAAATCGTACAGCGTGCGTGCAATCACCTTGGTGGCGCGGCGCAGGTCGGCAAGCTCCAACCGTTCGTCCGCACGCTTGGCATTGGACTCCAGCACGGTGCGCGGTCCGGCGCCGTAAATGACGCCGGGAATGCCCGCTTCGCAAAACAGGCGCACATCGGTATACAAAGGCGTGCCCAGGGCGGGAATTGGCTCGCCAAACACCGCTTGGCCATGTTTTTGAATCGCATCCACCAGCGGTTTGTTGCCGGGCAGCGGCTGCATGGAGCGGGCCAGCAAGATGCGTTTCACCTCCACCGTGATACCCGGGATGCGTGCTGCGGCGTCGGCAATCACCTGGCGCAGGGTGGCCTCCACCTCGGTGGGGTTTTCTTCGGGGATCATGCGGCGGTCCAGCTTGAGCGTGACCTTGCCGGGGATGACGTTGGTGTTGGTCCCGCCTTCAATCATGCCGACGTTCAGGTAGGGATGCGTGATGCCTTGGACGTCGGACGTCACCTGTTTGTACTGTACGTTTTGGGCGTACAGCGCATTGAGCACCTGCGTCGCACCTTGCAGCGCGTCGATGCCGGAGTCGGGAATGGCGGCGTGCGCCATTTTCCCGTGCACCGTCACCTCCAGTTGCAGGCAGCCGTTGTGCGCGGTGATGACCTGGTAGCTGAATCCTGCGGCAATCATCAAGTCGGGGTGGATGATCTTGTTTTTCAGCAACCAGGCGGGCCCGACCTCACCACCAAATTCTTCGTCGTAGGTGAACAGCAGCTCCACCGCGCCGTGCAGGGGTACACCCAAAGACTCCAGTGCCCGCACGGCAAAGGCATAGGTGGAGAAGTCACACTTGCTCACCGCTGCGGCCCTGCCATAGATCTTGCCGTCTTCAATTGCGCCGCCGTAGGGGTCATGGGTCCAGCCCTCGCCCGGGGGCACGACATCGCCGTGGGCGTTGAGGAGGACGGTTTTACCGGTGCCGTACTGGCGGCGCACGAGCAGGTTGGTGATGCTTTGCAGGCCCGCCGCCCGTACTTCTGCTTCGGGCACCGGGTGCTTCTCAGGCGCTAGGCCCATGGCAGCCAGCAACTCGGCGGCACGCTCGGCATGGGGCGCGTTGTTGCCGGGTGGGGTGTCGGTGGGCACGCGGATGAGTTCTTGCAGAAACTGCACTTGCGCCTCAAAGTGGGTGTCGATCCAGGCGTCCAGTTGTTCGTAGGGGTTCATGGCGTGGGGCTTCTTTCAGGCTTGAGATTCGGTGGCAAGTGCGTGCAGCAGGTGCGCAAACGCCTGTACTGCCAGCTGCATGTCGTCATTGGTGCTGGACTCCAGCGGGTTGTGGCTGATGCCGGAGTTTTGCCCCCGTACAAACAGCATGGCTTGGGGCAGGATGTCGTGCAGCTTCATGGCGTCGTGGCCGGCTCCGCTGGGCATGCGGTGCAGCGGCACGCCCAAGGCGTCCACGGCCTGTTCCCACCGTGCTTGCCATTCGGGTGCGCTCGGTGCGGCACTGGCACGCATGGTTTCGGTCAAGGTGTAGTGCACGCCGCGTCGTTCACAGATCGCCTGTAGCGCGTGGCGCACATCGTTGGCCATGCGGTCCCGCTGCGCATCGTTGGGGGCCCGCAAGTCCAGTGAAAACTGGCATTGCCCTGGCACCACGTTGATGGAGCCGTTGGGGACTTGCAAAATGCCAACCGTTCCCACCGAGTCGGCATCGGCGTTGGCGCGCTGTTCGACGTAGAGCGTCAATTCGGCGGCGGCGGCGGCGGCGTCGCGGCGGCGGTTCATGGGCGTGGTTCCCGCGTGGCAGGCCATGCCCACGATCTGGCCTTGGTAGCGCACGCTGGCGTTGATGGAGGTGACCACGCCCAGCGGAATATCCAGTTCGTTCAACACCGGGCCCTGCTCAATGTGGACTTCGACAAACCCCATGTAGTCATCGGGGTTGCGCTTGATTTTGGCAATGTCGTCAATGCACAGCCCGGCATGCTGCATGGCACTGCGCATGCTGATGCCGTCAGCATCCTCCTGGTCCAGCCAGGCGGGATCGAAGTCGCCGGTGAGTGCGCCTGAGCCCAGGAAGGTGGCCTTGAAGCGTTGGCCTTCTTCCTCCGCAAAGGCGATGATCTCCAGGTCAAAGGGCAGGCGCTTGTGTTGGCTTGAGAGCTCCCGCACACAGGCCAGCGGCACATAGATGCCCAAGCGGCCGTCGTACTTGCCGCCATTGCGCACTGTGTCAAAGTGGCTGCCAGTGAGTAAAGTTTTAAGTGTTTTAGGGCTGTAGCCCCCGTCGGATATGCACAAGCAGCTATTCTTTTTATAGCATCCAACCACGTTACCCACAGCGTCGATGTGCACACTGTCGCAGCCCGCCTGGCGCATGTCCTGGGCGATTTGCGCGGCGCAGGCGCGGTGGGCCTCGGTGAGGTAGGTGACGGTTAGTTCGCCCCGCTCGGCGTAGCCCGGGTCGGTGTGCTGCGCCAGGGCTTCTTGCCAGTCCCACACCAAGTCGCCCAGCTCCGGGGTGAAGCCGAACTTGTCGTTCAACCGAATTTCGGCAATGCGGTGGATGTTGCGCAGGCACTCCTGCAACTCAAAATCCGTGTGGCCCTGCAGCCGACGCTCAAAGGTTGCGATGATGTCTCGCTTGCTTAAGCCCGTGCCGCGTGGCCCACGCACCGCGAGGATGAAGGGAAAGCCGAATTTGGCGTTGTAGTCGCGGTTTAACTGCTGAATGTGCGCAAACTCTTGCGGTGTGCAGTGCGTGAGCCCTGCTTTGCTTTGCTCGTTGGTGGACTCAGCTGTCAGGCTCTTGTCCACCATGGCCTTGCCCGCTAACTCCGGGTGGGCGCGAATCAGCGCCAGTTGGGCGTCCTGCGGTGCGTGTGCGAGCACCTGCGTCATGGCGTATTTGAGTTGCGCCAGGGACTGAAACGGCCGCTGGGCGAGGGCTTCGCGGGCGATCCAGGGCGAGTGTTCGTACAGCCCGTCCAGAAGGGCTGCGGCAGCTTCCAGCGGGGCTTGGTTGAGTTGCTCCAATGTCAGTGGTGGTGGAGTAATTGCCATGGCGTACCTGAAATGCGGTGGATGGTGGCGAAGCGCGGTCGAGACGGGGCTCAGGGTTGGTAGGGATGGGTGGCTTTCCAGTGTCGGGCAATGTCAATACGGCGGCACACCCAGACCCGCTCATGCGCGGCAATGTGGTCCAGAAAACGCTGCAGTGCGGTGATACGCCCAGGGCGCCCCAGCAGGCGACAGTGCATGCCGATACTCATCATCGCGGGCTGGTTCAGCCCATTGGGGTCGCCCTCGGCGTACAGCGTATCGAAGGTGTCTTTCAGATACTGGAAAAACGGGTCGGCATGCGAGTAACCCTGCGGCAGGGCAAAGCGCATGTCGTTGCAGTCCAGCGTGTAGGGCACGATGAGTTGCGGTGCCACGCTGCCATCCGTTTTTTGCACCTGCATCCAGAACGGCAGGTCGTCACCGTAGTAGTCGCTGTCGTACGCAAAGCCGCCATCATCGGCCACCAGCCGGCGGGTGCGAGGGCTGTCGCGCCCGGTGTACCAGCCCAGCGGGCGCTCGCCGGTCAGGCGTTGGATAGCATCCATGCCTTGTTGCATGTGCTCGCGCTCGGTGGCTTCATCGACGTTTTGGTAATGAATCCAGCGCCAGCCATGGCAGGCAATTTCATGCCCCAGTTCCTTGAAAGCGGCCGTTAGCTCGGGGTGGCGCTGCAGTGCCATGCCCACGCCAAACACGGTGAGCGGCAGGCCGCGCTGCTCGAACTCGCGCAGGATGCGCCACACCCCGGCGCGGGAGCCGTATTCGTAAATGCCTTCCATGCTGATGTGACGGTCCGGGTAGCTGGCCGGGTTGAACATCTCGGACAAAAACTGCTCCGATCCTGCGTCGCCGTGCAGCACGCTGTTTTCGCCACCTTCCTCAAAGTTCAGTACAAACTGCACCGCCACCCGAGCCTGACCGGGCCACTGTGCGTGGGGCGGCTTGCGGCCATAACCGACCAGATCGCGCGGGTAGCTTTGGGTGGAATCGTAATTTTTCATGCGGTGCATCGGGTGGGCTGGTCGAAGGTCAGGGTGGCTTCTACGTGGCGCAAATGGGCGTCCATCAGCGCCACGGCACGGGCTTCATCTTTGGATTGCAGGGCCTGCACAATGGCGGCGTGTTCGTCCACCGAATGCTCGGCGGCACTGGAAGACTGGTACATCAGCGTGATGAGTGCGCAGCGGGAAATCAGGTCGCCCAGCATCAGCGCCAGCACGTCGTTGCCCATGAGTTGCGCCATGCGGACATGAAAGTCACCCAGCAGTGCGGTGCGTCCGGGCACATCGCCGCGCTGTATGGCTGCCCGTTCTTGCTCGATGTGCGCATGCAGGGCTTCAATGTCAGCTGGGGTGGCTTGCTGGACGAAGGCGCGGGCCATACCGGCTTCCAGCATGCGCCTCACCGCAAACACCTGCTGCGCCTCAGTTACCGACGGTGCCGCTACAAAGGCGCCACGGGCGGGCTCCATGTTGATCAGTCGGTTTTGCGACAGTGTGAACAGCGCTTGGCGCACCAAGGTGCGCGACACGCCAAACTGGTCGGCCAGTTTTTGCTCCGACAGCTTGGCACCCGGCTGCAGGCGGTGTTCCACTATAGAGCGGGTCAGTGCCTCTACGATGAAGCCGGTGGTGGTGGAGTCCATATTTGAATAATAGCCGCAAACACTTAAAAGTGTATACACTTTGAAAAATCAACCGAAAGGATACGCAATGGGTTTGAGTACACACGTTTTGGATACCATGCACGGCACCCCGGCCGCGGGGATGGCGGTGGCGCTGTACACCACGCAAGCGGACGAGGCTACGCTGGTCAAACGGTTTGTCTTGAACCAGGATGGCCGCAACCCAGGCGGGATGCTGTACGACAACGCCAGCCTTCAAAAAGGCACTTACCGCCTGGTATTTGACGTGGCGGCTTACTTCAAAGGTTGTGGCGTGGCACTGCCAGAACCAAATTTTCTTAATCTGGTCAGCCTGGACTTTGGCGTGGCCAATGTGGAAGAGCACTACCATGTGCCGCTCTTGGTCAGCCCTTGGAGCTACTCCACTTACCGCGGGTCTTGAAAGCAGCGTTGAGACTTTTTGGGAACGCTCCAGGTGGCAAACAAGTTGGACGGCAAACGGACAGGGTTGGGATTGGAGGCTTGAGCTGCCTCAACCCATGTCGTCGTCCGCATTGGAGTGCTTCGCCGCAATGGCCTGAAATTCCTGCTGAATGGTCACCAATGCATCTGTCACGTCTGGGTCGAAGTGGCTGGCGCGACCTTGCTGAATGATCTCCATGGCCTTCTCGTGGCTGAAGGCCGGTTTGTAGACACGTTTGCTGATCAGCGCATCGTAGACATCGGCAATGGCCATGATGCGCGCAGACAGCGGAATGGCGTCGCCCGCCAAGCCCAGCGGGTACCCTGAACCATCCCATTTTTCCTGGTGTGAATAGGCGATTTCCTTGGCGCAGCGCAGAAAGGGCACATCCTTTCCGAGCCGCGCCTCCGCGCAGGCGATGGCCTCCATGCCCAGCGTGGTGTGGGTCTTCATGACTTCGAATTCTTCCGCTGTGAGCTTGCCAGGTTTGAGCAGGATGCTGTCCGCAATGCCGACCTTGCCAATGTCGTGCAGCGGCGCGGACTTGAATAGCAACTCAATCATGGCCTCATCCAGTGCCGATGCAAAGCGCGGGTGAGTGCTCAGGTGCCGAGCAAGCGCGCGCACATAGTGCTGGGTGCGCACGATATGGTTACCGGTTTCGTTATCGCGCGTTTCCGCAAGTGAGGCCATGGCGATGATGGTGACATCCTGCACATCGCGCAGCTCTTCCGTTCGGCGCTGCACCTCCTGTTCCAGAAACAGGTTCTTGTCCTTCAGAAAATCAGCCGAGGCTTTGAGTGCGAGGTGCGTGCGCACACGCGACAAAATTATGGGCGGGCTGATAGGTTTGGTGATGTAGTCCACCGCGCCTAGCTCGAAGCCCTCTTGTTCGTCGCGCACATCGCTGCGCGCCGTCAGGAAGATCACCGGGATGTCGCGGGTGCTGGCATCGGCCTTGAGTTGGCGGCAGACCTCGTAGCCATCCATCTCGGGCATCATGATGTCCAGCAGCACCAGGCCAAGCGTTGGCGTGGTGCGGGCAATCTGCAGCGCGCGCACGCCACTGTTGGCCACCTTGATGCGGTAATGCTGTCCGAGGAGATCGCGCATCAGCCCGAGGTTGACGGCCGTGTCGTCCACCACCAAAATTAACGGTCGCTCCTGTAGCGTTGTCTCAAGCATGGTTGCTCTCCAGATTCATGATGTGCAAGGCTTCGTCCAATGAAAAATCGGTGATTGCGGACTTCAGGCCGTGAAATTGATGCGGGTAGGCCAGCTGCAATAGCGCCTCGTTGTCCAGAAAAAAGCGCTCTGCCGTCGGATCATCGTCCTGGAGCAGGGTGCGCAGTTGGTCCACCACGGCGCGCATACGCGCCAAGTCCTGCGGTGTCAGCGCCACAGGCACCGCTTCTGGCGGCAGGCTTTGCAGCAGGGCTGCCACCAGGGAATCGAGTACCTGCTGGGTGCGCAGCAGGTGTTCGTTGACAGAGGTTTGCCCGGGATCGGGCGCACTGCGCAGGGCGGACTCCAGCTCGGCGGCCAGTTCGCGCAGAGTGTTGGCACCAATGGTGCCGGCCAGGCCCTTGAGCGTGTGCGCACCAAGCTCGGCCGCGTTCGCGTTGCCATGCGCCAATTCTTCCGCAATGCGCACTGTGGCGTGGGCCTGCTGCTTCACAAAGCTGCGCAGCAACGCGAAGTAACGCGTCGGTTTTCCCAGGGCACGTCGCAGGCCACTTGCGAAGTCCAGCCCGGCAATGGACTCCAGCAGCGGAAATTCGGTGGCACTGGACTTGGGGGCCGCTGGTGCCATGCCTGAGGGCAGGCGAAGTGAGTCGGGCGCAATCCAGCGCAACAATGCGTCGTAAAGCAACTGGGGTTCAATGGGCTTGGCCACGAAGTCCACCATGCCGGCATCGGTGCAACGCTGGCGGTCAGATGACATGGCGTTGGCGGTCATGGCGATGATGGGCACGCGTCGCCACTCGGGCATGGCCTGCAGCGTGCGTGCCGCTTCCAGGCCGTCCATCTCAGGCATCTGCATATCCATCAGGATGGCGTGGTAGCTGCGGTTAAGTGCCATGTACACCGCTTCGCGCCCGTTGTTGGCGATTTGCACCACGACACCAGCCTCGGCCAGCAGCTCGGTGGCCACCTGCTGGTTGAGCGGATTGTCCTCGGCCAGCAGCACCATGGCACCGGCCAGCAGCTTGCTATTGGGCGACAGCAGATTCGTGCGTTGGGGCGTCCGCATCGGTGCCCTGCCAGTGAGCAAGCGAATGATGCAGTCAAACAGCTGCGAGGCATTGAGTGGCTTCGACAGTACCTCGTTCACTCCTACCTGATGCGCGTCGCTCAGCACATCTTCTCTCGAGTGGGCGGTCACGATGGCCAGGCGTGGCGGGCTGGAAAGGCCGAGCGCCCGGATGTGGCGCGCCAGTTCAAGTCCGCTCATGACCGGCATCTGCCAGTCCAAGAGCGCCACGTCAAAATGCATGCCGTCAGTCTGTGTGGCGCGCAGTGCGTCCAGCGCGTGCGCGCCCGACTCCACTGCACACACATCAAAGCTCATGCTGCGCAGCAGCTCCACCATCACGGTGCGTGCGTGCGCGTTGTCATCCACTACCAATACGCGCTTGCCCTGCAGATCCGGCGTAGGTAGGCGCGGCACCGGCATGGCGAAGCCCATCCCCAGGCGCGCAGTGAACCAAAATACGGAGCCCACGCCAATGCTGCTGCTAACGCCCACCTCACCCCCCATCAGCCCCGCCAGTTGCTTGGCAATCGCCAGACCGAGACCGGTGCCACCATATTTGCGGGTGGTGGAGGTGTCGGCCTGTTGAAAGCTCTGGAACAGCCGCTGCATCTGCTCGGGCGTGAGGCCGATGCCGGTGTCCTGCACCGCAAAGCGCAGCAGCAGTTCTTGTCCAATGGACTCCTGCACCGTGATGTTGATATCGATACTTCCGCTGGCGGTGAATTTGACAGCATTGTTGGCGTAGTTGATTAGTATCTGGCGCATGCGCAGCGGGTCACCAATCAGCACCGCTGGCACGTCCCGCGCCACATCAATGATGAGCTCCAGCCCCTTGGTTGTGGCCTTCTCTACCACCAGAGTGGCCACATCTTCCAGCAACTCTTCGAGCACGAACTCGGTGGCCTCAATCTGCATCATGCCCGCCTCGACCTTGGAGAAATCCAGGATGTCGTTGATGATGCCCAGCAGGTGGTTCCCGGACTGCTGGATCTTCTGGATGTAGTCGCGCTGCTGGGGGCTTAGCTCGGTGTTCTGCGCCAAAAAGCTCATGCCAATGATGGCGTTCATCGGGGTGCGGATTTCGTGGCTCATCGTGGCCAGGAAGTCACTCTTGAACTGGTTAGCTGCCTCAGCGGCGGCACGCGCTTCGGTGGTCTCGTTGAACATTCGAACGTTGTCGATGGCAATCACGGCCTGGTGTGCAAAGACCTGCAGCAATTCGATCTGGTGCGATGGGAATAGTGTTGCACGGCTTGCGGCCACATTAATGAAGCCGATCGTGCGTGACTCGTGCAGCAGCGGCACCATAAGATTGGCGTAATAACCACACTGCTTCGCCAGCGCGTGGGCTGCAGCCTGCAGTTCGGGTGCGTTCTGTGCATCACTGACTTGCTGCGGCTGGCAATGCGCCATGATGTCGAGGACCAAGGCATCCTCGATGGGTGCCGGGAAATACTGATCCAGTAAGGGCCCCAAGTGAGCCTCGGCGTGGCTCGCGGCAGCTAGCTGCAGTTGCCCATCGGTTATACGCAGAATTGTCACCACATGCGCGCCGATGAGCCGCCCGGCGCTGGCCACAATGGCATCGAACACTGGTTTCACATCGTCACGCGACTGGGCAATAACTTTCAGGATATCTGACGTGGCAGTCTGTCGCTCCAGCGCCTCATGGGTCTCGCGGAACAGGCGGGTGTTCTGCAACGCAATGACCGCCTGGTCGGCAAAAGTCTCCAGCAGCGAGACCTCTTTGGTAGAGAAGGCCCCCACCGTGTCCCGCCCCACATAAATGGTGCCAATCCCCACGCCATCCGACACAAGGGGCACGAACAAGATGGAGTGCGTGCCAGTGGTGCGGCTATTGCGGCGCAGCTTGGCGGTGGCACCGGGGTCGGTGTGGACATCCCCAAACTGGATAGCGCGCATTTCCTTGATCACCTGCCCTGTGATGGAGCCGGGTTCAAGCTTGCCGGGAAGCCCCAGGGCCAGTTCCTGTGCGCCCGGACCCTGGTGCGCGCCCAAGTGGACGATATCGCCCTCGGTCATGTAAAGGATGCCGCCATGCAGGCCGGTGAAAAGCTGGAAGCAACTCTCGGCGATTTTCTGAAACACGGGCTTGGCATCCGCCATGGAGTTGCCCATGACGTGCAGCACCGATGCGGTGGCGGCCTGTTGCGCAAGCGCTTCATGGGCTTCGGTGCTGCGGGCTTCGCGCTCGGCGGACAGATCCTGCTCCAGCCCCCGGCATTTTGCACGCAGCAGCCAGGCACCGGCTGCGGCAAACAGACCCAATGGGACCAAAATGATGAGCGCGAGAACAGGAGCTTGCATGGTGTCAGGTCGGGTGGTGCCAGGGCAAGGGGTTTAGCCCAGTTTCTTGGCAAGCTGTTCCAACTGCAGATGCAGGCTGGCAGCGTCGCTGCTTTCACGCAATATTTTCTGCGTGAGTTGTTCGATTTCTGTGTGGCTGAGCTTGCCTTTGCCCAAGGCGGCAATAACGCGGGGTGCCATCAGTGTGTGCAGATCGTTCACTCGTGCCGGTGCCGGCACGGCCGCCGGCTTGTCGCTGCGCGGGTAAGATTTGTCATAGGCCGGCTGCAGAGACGGCGAGGTAGCGCGCGGGCTTGCACACTGCAGCACTCCCTCGAAGGTGGGGGCTTGCTGCACCCGGTCGCCCATGTTCCAGCGTGACTTGGGAATGCCCGCCCAGTGCAACAGGGTCGCCAGGATGGAGGTGGAGTCATAGGCAGTGGCTTCACCGGAGCGGAACACGGTCTGTTCCTTGATCCAAGGCGAAACCAGAATGGTAGGCACACGCACCCCCATGAGGTCGTACTGGAAGCCGTCGTTCACGTCATTGGGCCAGGGGTTCACGGCGTAGGGCGGCGGCGCGTGGTCATAGATTCCGCCATGTTCGTCAAACGTGATGATGAACAGGGTTTCCTTCCATTTCGGACTATGGCGGATGGCGTCGTAGATTTCATTTAGCGCAATCTCACCTGCCAGCGGGTCAGCGCCCGGGTGGTAGGAGGTAGTGCCATTCATGGCGATCCAGATCGGTTCCAGGAAACTGAACGCTGGCAAGCTACCCGCTGCGGCGTCCAGCTTGAACTGGTCCACCGTCTGTAGAAAGCGGGTGGGTTGGGCTGCGATGGCGGTGTCAACTGAGGGAATAGTGCCTTCCAGGTACAGATGGTAGGTGTGGACGAAGTTCATCCATTCCACGGAATGGTAGAGCTTCCAGTCGGTGAAGCCATTGGTCCAAAGCACCTTCCAAATCGACTGCCGGTGCGGGTTGCTGGGCCAGTTTAGGTAGGTGTTGCCGTTTTGAAAGTTATTGAGCTGCCCCATCGACGAGCCTGTGAAGGCAAAGGCACGGTTCGGGTCCGTGGCGCTGGGCATGGAGCAATACCAGGCGTCGGAGATGGCATAGCTGCGTCCCAATCCGTTCAGGATGGAGAGCTGCTGCGGCGAGTAGGTCTGCATGACTTCGTGTACGCCGTTGTTCCAGACAAATCCACCCATGCCCGGCGTCTCGCGCCGCGCATAAGCGCCTTTTTGCCCGTAAAAGAACTGGCGCATCACGTCGGTCTTGTCGTGGAAGGGGTCGTTGGGCAAGAAGTCCAGGTCCCAGTCCTCGCTGAGCTCGCCATTCTTGTACTGGCTCAGCATCACTTTTTTCGGCGCACCGCCATCGCCTGGGTCCAGGTTGTACATGGTGGTGCTGGCCCCGTCAAAAGGCCCATCGTGGCCAATGAAGTTGATGCCGGTGTCATCCTGGTTGTAGAGCCAGCCGCAGACGTGGTCGAAGCTGCGGTTCTCCAGCATCAGGTAGACCACATGTTTGATTTTGTCGCGCATGAAATCCATGGTGCCTGGCACTTGGGCCTGCTGCGGGTTGATAGTGCGCGGCATCTGCACCATGGTCAAAGTGGTGTGTTCGTCAAAGCCTGCCGGCAGCTTACCGGTGCGCACTGGGCCCACCAGCGGGTCAGCACAACGCGGGTCGAATTGCCAAAGGCGGAAGGCGCCGTTGGCTGGCACCCAGTCCAGCACATAGTCGCCCATGGCCACCAATTGGTGTTCGGGGCCAATGTGGGTCCAAATTCCCTGTTGGACCGCTGGCAGTGCCAAGGGCATGATGGCCTGCGGATCAAAGCTCCAGAGCGCGTATTCCCCGGTCGCGGCGACGCGGTCCAGCACATAGTTGCCCATGGGCAGCAACGTGTGGTCGTAGTCGATGGCGTCAAATGAACCCTGCGGCGTATAGGGCTTGGGCAGTGGGTCGGCGCTGCTGGGGTCTTGTGGGTTCAGGTGCGGCGGGTTGGGGTCAAAATTCCACAGTTGGAATGTGCCACGGCCCATGGTGGGAATGACGTTGAGCATGAAGCCACCTAAGGGCAGCAGCAACAAATCGTCGCCTGAGTCGTAACTTTCCTTGGCACCATTCGGGTTGCCAAAGTCGGCGCGGTAGCTCCAAAACTTGGATTTGGTCCAGAGGCCTTTTTGCACCGCCGGCGCCATCAGCGGGTTGCTGCTGGTGGGGTCCAACTCAAACAAGCGATATGGGAAACAGGGTTGGTAGTCCTTCAGCATCATCCCGCCCCATTCCAGGATGTAGCGCCCAATCGACGCAATGCGGTGGGTCGGGTCGAAGCGCGCAGTGTCTCCCAAGGCAACGCGACGCAGCAGCTGCTCATGGTTCAGGTCGAACTGCCACATCGCGTAAACATCACTGGTGGTTGTGCGGCTGATGACGTAGTCATCCATGGGCGAGGCAGCAGAGCTCATTTGATTTGATTTGGTGGAGTTTTTGGGGTACGCACAGCGCCGGACAGTATGATTGAGTTTCATTGCATATTGTGCTTTTTCAAAATTTAAGGGAACGTCACTATGGTCGAATTTGCTCCAGCCCAGTCCCATGGCCAAATTGAGGAAGTGTTCCCCGGCGTTTTCTTTGTCACTGGAACCATGCAGACCGTGCTGATGGGTGCCCATTGGCACTTCAGCCGCAACATGGCCATCGTGCGCGATGGTGACGCACTCACCCTGATTAACACGGTGCGCCTGGACGAGGCCGGCTTGGCACATCTGGATTCGCTGGGCACGGTCAAACATGTGCTCAAAATTGGTGCGCTGCATGGTCTGGATGATGCGTTTTACAAGCAGCGCTACGGTGCCACGCTCTGGGCACTTCCTGGCATGCCGCATGCCAACGGGTTGGAGGCCGACGAATTCCTCACACCCAATGGCACGATGCCATTTTCAGATGCCAGCGTCTTTGTCTTCGAAAAGACCAAGCTGCCTGAATGCATTGTTCGCATTGACCGCGAAGGCGGCATTCTGGTGGCTTGCGACGCCCTACAAAACTGGTTGGGCCCCGACGCATTTTTCTCGGATGAGTCGCGAAAAATGATGACCGAAATGGGGTTCTTCCAGAGCGCCAACGTCGGGCCCTTGTGGATGCAGGTCAATGAGCCCGCAGCGCAAGACTTCGTGCGCCTGCGGGACATGTCGTTTCGCCACGCCTTGTGCGGGCATGGGTCACCTTTGCGTGACCGTGCCCACGAAGCCTATTCCGAGCGTTTCAGCCAGCTATTTGGCATCTGATAGTCGGGCAAAGGACAGACTTGGTTGCGTTGCTGCATGCACCAAGCCTGCGCCTGTGTTGCGGTCCAAGGCGCGAATTGCGGGCTTTTGTCCACTACAGCCACGGTGCATAGCTGCAGCGCGTAGGCCGAATCGGCGGGCGGCTTGCTGTAGTCGGCCTGACAGGTTGCCGCTGCTGCTTGCGGGTCGGCATCCGGCTGATCACCCATGAATTTGGCAAAGCAGGCGGTTGCCAGGTCTTGCGCCACGGTGGCGACAATGCCGGGCGCTTTCTCACAGGTTTGGTACACCGCGGCAATCGGGTGATTGGCCCCCATGAAGGCGGTCATCCGGCCGGGTTCATCGGGATTCAGCGCGACGCGTCCGGCCTTCAGTACGTCGGTAAGTGCCTGCGCATAGCTGGCGTTCCAATAGCCCACGGCCTCTTTGCCAAAAATGATGACTGGGCGTGTCGCCTGACCGCCCGCCAAGGGCGTCGCTCGGGTGACTAGGCCTTCCAGCATGCGCGGGATGTAGCCCGAGCCCTGGCTACCGAAATAGTGCACGGCGTTGTCGGTGGAGAAGCAGCCCGACTCCCCGCTGCCGGGTGCGGCAATCGGAAAGATGTCCACCGTACTGGTGTAGAGCGTCCAGTCGGCGCTAGGAACACCAACCGTTGTCAGCAGCCTTTGCCAACGGTTTAACGTCGCATTGTTGAGGTAATCCGACTGCTGAAGGGCAGCGTAGGGCGGGTAATGCAGCAGCATTACCATTTTATGGGACTGCATGGGCAGGCCCAGCGGCAGGTAAAACTGCCAGGGTCCGGCGCAGCTTGCATTGGGAATCGTGCTGGGTTCCCAGCAAGCGCCCTGCTTGCCGCCCTGACAGGCACGTATCCCCTTAAGGGCCAAGGCACCGCGCTTCAGCCATGCCTGTTGGGTCGCGCCATAAGTGCTGGCCAGCGCGTTTCCGGATTGAAAGCTGACTTGGTAGCCCTTGACACCCATCGGAGTCACCTTGAGTCCGCAGGCATCAGTGATCTGGTCGCGTCGCAACGAATTTTGTAGGTAAAGCTGGATGCTGCTGGCTACCGCCATCGTCCGGTCGGGGGCCGACTGCATGGCTGTGCGGATGACTGGGTAGAGTGCGTCTATCTCTCGCTTTGGCCCCAGCGTGTAGGAGACCACCGGCAACGTGCCGCAGTAACTCGTTGCCGGGGTTTGGGTGCTGTCCTTGGCCAGTGACACCGTGCTGTCCTTGGCCAGTGACACCGTGCTGGACAGTGCACAGACCAGCCCGAAGGCCGCCTGCAGTGTTGAGTAATGGCGCATGGTTTCTCTTTTGGTTTTTGGACTTGGTATTTTGCTACACGCGCGGCCCACGGACTTGCAAGCGACAGTCAGAAGTCGGCGGTGTTGAGTTCAAGAGTCACCATGCATTTGCTATATTTTTTATAGCTGCCTGCGCATATATTTAAAGGGCTGGAGGCACATTTGGCTCATAAAAAAACCTGCCTTGGTGCTGGCCGCGCCGCTACTGCAAGAAGCCCATGCCCCCTTTTTTGAGGCTCGCCTTGGGCAGGTCTACGGTTTGAATTTCATCGCGCACATCTAGGCGCGCATTGCCAAACCCCGTCATCAGTGCCCGGCGCATTTCTCGCGGGGGCATGGCGCACAGCAGGTCGAGCACATCGTCTCGTGGGTCGGGTGCAAAGCGCTCGCCCCAGCCGTGCTCGTTGCGAATGCTTTGGTACAGGTTGCGGGCAATCTGGCGGGCCGCGTCCAGTGTGGGCGCCTCCACGGTAAACACATTCATGCGGTTCAGGATGGGCGCGGGAATCGAGCGCTCATCGTTGGCAGTGGTGACCCAGATCACTTGGCTGGCGTCTATCGAAACCTCTGCAAATTCATCGGTGAAGTTTTGGGCGGTGTCGTGCTCCAGCAGACTGTACAGCGCGCCCAGCGGGTCGTACTGCGCATCGGCGCTGGCTTTGTCAATTTCATCCACCACGATCACCGGGTTGGCGTATTCGCCGTCCACCAACGCTTCAAATACCTTGCCCGGCTTGGCCCCTTTCCACTGCGAGCTTGATCCCGAGAGCAACCAGCCCGCAGTCATGGAGCTCATGGGTACCAGGCTCATGCCGGTGCCCAGCAAGTCCGCCAGTTTTTTAGCGAAATGGGTTTTGCCAATGCCCGGGGGCCCGAGCAGAAGAATGGGGGTGACCTCCAGCGCGTCCCGGCTGTCCTGGGCCAAGGCGACGTGGCGTTTCACATCGTCCAACACCTCGGTGAAGTTGGGCAGCATGTGGTACAGGTCTGCCATATCGGGCACACCAGAGGGTTTGACAGAGAAGCGCTGGGGGCCACGCTCCAGCATGCGCTGGTAGGTGGCACGCAGGCTGTCGTGCTCGTTTTCCTGCAGCTTGGCCAGCTTGCGCTCGACCTCGTCCGGCTGGAAAACCCGGCGCATGTGCGCGACCGGCAAGTGAAAAGCAGAAGTCTGCGGAACAGAGTTGCGAGATTCCATGATGGACTCCTTGGCAATAACCTTGAACCAATCACCACAGCCCCATTGAAGCACACATCGGGGGTATTCCTAACGCAGCAAATACCCCGGTTTATGGATGCACTTCACATCTTGCGAGCCACCGCCGCAAGCGCCTTAGCCCGCTAAGCCGACATACACGTTTTGCACGTCGTCGTTTTCATCGATGGCGGCCAGAAACGCCTCCACTTCTTCCAGGTGCTCGGCGCTCAGGTTGGCGGGGTCGACCGGGTTCTTGGATTTGTATCCCAGCTTGGCCGACAGGACGGTAAAGCCATGGCTTGGCAGTGCGCGGCTGACCAGATCCAGGTCGGCGGGGTCGGTCAGGAACAGGGTGTTGCCTTCGTCCTCGCCGGGCTCAAAGTCCTGGGCCCCTGCTTCAATGGCGGCCTCTTCCGCATCCGCGCCTGCCACAGCGGGCTCGGCTTCGATCATGCCCACATGGTCAAAATCCCATGCCACCGAGCCGGAGGTGCCTAGCTGCCCCTTGCGAAACAGCACGCGCATTTCAGGTGCGGTGCGGTTCACGTTGTCGGTAAGACACTCGACCATGACCGCGACTTGGTGCGGCGCAAAGCCCTCATAAATCACGTGCTCGAAACTGACCGCCTCGCCGGTGAGGCCAGCGCCTTTCTTGATGGCACGGTCCAAAGTTTCCTTGGGCATGGAGACTTTGCGGGCCTGCTCCACGACTAGCCGCAGGCGTGCGTTGGAGGCGGGGTCGGCCCCGCTGCGCGCAGCGATCATGATGTCTTTGGACAACTTTCCAAATACGCGGCCCTTGGCATTTGCCGCTAAATCCTTGCCTTTTGCTTTCCACTGCGCGCCCATGTCTGATGTTCCTTGGTGTTGTGGCGCATAAATGCGCCTTGCTTCAATCGGGGTGATTGGGGGTCTTGGTTATACACCCATAAAAAAGCCACCCGAAGGTGGCATTCTTGGGCGCCTTGATTTACGCCTTGGGTGCCAGCGTGCTTTGCAGTTCGCCGTTTTCGTACATTTCCATCATGATGTCCGATCCGCCAATGAACTCGCCGTGGATGTAGAGCTGGGGGATGGTCGGCCAGCTGCTGAATTCCTTGATGCCGGCGCGGATGGCGTCGTCTTCGAGCACGTTCACGGTCTTGATGGCTTTGGCATCCACGCCACAGGCCTTCAAGAGCTGAATCGCGCGGCCAGAAAAGCCACACTGCGGGAAGCTGGCGTTCCCCTTCATGAAAAGAACCACGTCGTTGCTTTTAACGAGTTCGGCTATGCGTTGCTGGGTATCGCTCATTGCTGTATTCCTTGTTCATCAAGCCCCGATTATTTCACTAACCCGTGCCCGTTGCCGGGCAAAGGCTGTCCATTTCGGCGGCTTTGCTGCGCCTTGCCCCTGGTTTTCACCGAACCCCTGTCGCGAACATTGTCTTGAAATTCAAAATTAGTTACCAACTATGCTGAAATTTATAATTTATCGGCAATTAAATGCCAATTTACGGCGATTTTCGTGGAAAAACGCAATCCGATTCTTCGCCACATTCTTTACCATGGAGTGAGTTGAATTCCCGTTATCCCCCATCCCGCCATTCAGGAGCCCTAGCCATGTTGACCAACCCCGCGACCAAGTACCGAGCCTTTCCCCCGGTTAATTTGCCCGACCGCCAGTGGCCCAACCGCACCCTGAGCGCCCCCCCGGTCTGGATGAGCACCGATTTGCGCGACGGCAACCAGTCGTTGTTTGAGCCCATGAATGGCGAGCGCAAGATGCGCATGTTCCGCACCCTGTGCGCGGTCGGCTTCAAAGAGATTGAGGTCGCTTTTCCCAGTGCCTCGCAGACCGACTTTGACTTTGTGCGCAACCTGATCGAAGGTGGGCATATTCCCGACGACGTCACCATCGAGGTGCTCACCCAGTCGCGCGAGCATCTAATCCGCCGCACCATGGAGTCGCTCCAGGGCGCACGCCGGGCCATCGTGCATGTGTACAACGCCACCGCGCCGGTATTTCGTGATGTCGTGTTTGGCATGAGCCAGGCCGAAGTGCTGGACATGGCGGTGGCATCGGTGCGCCTGATCAAACAGATTGCTTCCGAGCAGCCCCAAACCGAATGGATCTTGCAGTACAGCCCCGAGGTGTTTACCAGCACCGAACTGGAGTTCGCGCGGGACGTGTGCGATGCGGTGACGGCGGAGTGGGGTGCCACCCCAAGCAACAAGGTGATCCTGAATTTGCCCGCCACGGTCGAAGTGGCGACGCCCAATGTGTATGCCGACCAGATCGAGTGGATGCACCGCAACCTGGCCCGGCGCGACAGTGTGGTGTTGAGCCTGCACCCGCACAACGACCGGGGCACGGCGGTGGCCGCCGCCGAACTCGGCATGATGGCCGGTGCCGACCGGGTGGAGGGCTGTTTGTTTGGCAATGGTGAGCGCACCGGCAATGTGGATGTGGTCACGCTGGCGCTTAACCTCTACACCCAAGGCGTTGCGCCGGGGCTGGATTTTTCGGACATCAACGCCGTGGCCCGTACGGTGGAGCATTGCAACCAGTTGCCCATCCACCCGCGCCACCCCTATGTGGGCGACTTGGTGTTCACCGCCTTCAGTGGTTCACACCAGGACGCCATCAAAAAAGGCTTTGCGGTGCAAAAGCCCGATGGCCTGTGGAATGTTCCCTACCTGCCCATCGACCCGGCCGATGTGGGCCGCAGCTACGACTCGGTGATTCGGGTCAACAGCCAAAGCGGCAAGGGCGGTGTGGCGTATTTGATGGAAGCCGAATTTGGCGTGGTCATGCCACGGCGCTTGCAAGTGGAGTTCTCGGGCGAGGTGCAAACCTACACCGACACCCACGGCGGTGAGATGACCGCGCAGGACATCTGGAACCTGTTCGATGCCACGTACCTGAGCCCCGCCAGCGCCGATATCCGCTATGTGGAACATCACTTGTTTGACCATGCGGGCGTACAAGGCAAACACCACATCCAGGGCATTCGCCTGGGTGTGGAAGTCAATGGCCAGCCCATGCTGCTCAGCGGCGAGGGCAATGGCCCCATTGACGCGGCGGTGCATGCTTTGCAAGGCATTGGGGTTAAGGTGCAGGTGCGCAGTTTTGAGGAGCGCTCCACCAAAGCCAGCACCGATGGCGGCGATGCGCAGGCCTGCGCGTTCCTGGAGTTGACGCCCGGGCAGGGCGGCGCCGAGCGGTTTGGGGTGGGCATGGACACCAACATCGTGACCGCCTCGGTCAAGGCACTGCTCAGTGGCGTGAACCGTTTGGGCGTATTCTTGGAGGCTACATCTCATGAAACGGTCGGTTACAAATGAAACTATTGCGTGTGGGGGCCAAAGGGCAGGAGTGCCCGGCTCTGCTGGATTCGCAGGGCGTTGTGCGTTCGCTTGCGAACATCGTCCGGGACATTGATGCCTCGGTGCTGTCCCAAGAGGGTTTGGCCAGTCTGCGGAAGTTGAATGTTGCGGACCTGCCCGTGGTGGCGGACGTTTCACGCATCGGGACGCCTTGGGTGGGCTGCGGAAAATTCATCTGCATCGGGCTCAACTACGCAGACCATGCCCGTGAAGCCGGTATGCCGATTCCAACGGAACCCATCCTGTTTACCAAGGCCATCTCGGCGATCACCGGCCCCAATGATCCATTGGTGATGCCGCAGGGTTCCGTCAAGACGGACTGGGAGGTCGAGCTGGGTGTGGTGATTGGCACGCGCGCCCGCTATGTGGGCCAGGCGCAGGCGCTTGAGCACGTTGCAGGCTACTGCGTGGTGAATGATGTGTCCGAGCGGGAGTATCAGCTGGAGCGCGGTGGCACATGGGACAAGGGCAAAGGCTGCGACACCTTTGGCCCTATCGGCCCTTGGCTGGTGACAGCCGATGAGGTACCTGATCCGCAAAAACTCAAGTTGCAGCTGGCGGTGAATGGCGTGCTGCTGCAAAACGGCAGCACTGAAACCATGGTGTTTGGGGTGGCCGAGCTGGTCAGCTATGTCAGCCGCTTCATGACCCTGGAGCCTGGCGACATCATCTCCACGGGTACGCCCCCCGGGGTTGGCATGGGCTTGAAGCCGCTGCCCCAGTTTCTCAAAGCGGGTGACGAAGTTCGTGTCTCTATCGAAGGACTCGGCGAGCAGTGCCAGCGGGTCTATGCGTGGGACGCGGCCTTGCTTTAGTTAGACGGGTGCACGCCTATTGCAGCGCGTGCGTCACCGCCGCCACCAGCTTTGGATCTTCCGGCTCCACACTGCTTGGGAAGCTGGCCACGACTTTGCCACTGCGGTCAATCAGGTATTTATGAAAATTCCACTTGGCAGGTTTGCCGGTGGCTTTTTCCAGTGCGACATACAGCGGATTTTTCCCGGGGCCGGAGACCACCGACTTGGACAGCATGGGGAACTTGACGCCATAGGTGTTGAAGCAAAAATCCGCGATTTCTTTGGAGGTGCCCGGCTCCTGCTTGCCAAAGTCGTTGGATGGGAAGCCCAGCACGACCAGGCCACTTTTCTCGTATTTGGCATACAGCGCCTCCAAGCCCTGGTACTGGCTGGTAAATCCGCAGTAGCTTGCCGTGTTGACCACCAGGACGGCTTTGCCGGTGTATTGGCACAGGTTTTGGGGTGCGTCGTCTTGCAGGCGTGAAAACTGGTGCTGCAAGATGGCTGGGCAGGCTTTGGCCGGTGTCTGCGGTGCAGATCCCTGCGCCCACGCGCCAACCCCCGTGCCCACGCTAGCCAGAACAAGGCACAAAGCAAGCGGGAAAGTGGTGTGGTGTTTCATGCGAGGAGTGCGTGGCAGTTGTAGGCAGTGCGACATGATCACACAGGCCGTGTCGGCACGCAGGGCCGGTGCCTGAGCTTGAGCGGGTTTGCATGGTATTTGCTGCCTGCGGGGCTGGTTCCGCGGCAAAGCACAACAATCCCCACATGGCCCATGACGCAAACCTCAACTCATTCCCCCAGGGGTTTCGCGCTTTGGTGATTGGATCGTCCGGCGGCATTGGCGCGGCTTTTGTGGACTGCCTGGAAAACAATCCGCGTTGCGCCCAGGTGCTGGGCTTGCACCGCCATTCGGTGCCCCCTATCGACTTTGATCTGGAGGCCAGCATGGCACAGGCGGCCGCGCAGTTGGCGTCAGGCCACAAGTTTCACCTCATCGTCCATGCTGCAGGGGTGTTGCACACGCCGCAGTACATGCCCGAGAAGAAGCTGTCCGACCTGAACTATGCGCAACTGATGGACACGTTTCGCACCAATACCTTTGGGCCCGCTTTGGTGCTGCGGCACTTCACGCCCCTACTGGATTCGCAACGCGGCGTGATGGCGGTGCTGTCGGCCAAGGTGGGCAGCATTGGTGACAACCGCTTGGGTGGGTGGTACAGCTACCGCGCATCCAAAGCGGCGTTGAACATGTTGGTAAAAACCGCCTCCATTGAGGTAAAGCGCAGCAACCCTGCGGCTGTGCTGGTAGCCTTGCATCCCGGCACCGTCCACTCCCGCTTATCACAGCCTTTTCGCGGTGGTGGCGCCGCGCGAAGTGCCGCGGACGCGGCCACCGATATGCTCAGGGTGCTGGACCGGTTGACGCCCGCGGAAACGGGTCAGTTTCTGGCCTACAACGGCGCGCAGCTGCCCTGGTAATACCCGCCGCTGCAACGCGCAATTCCGGCCAAGTCCTGGCGTAATTGCACACCCGCAAACCCCGCTGCAACCAGCAAGCCGCGCACTCCCGTCGCCTGGTCGTAACCATGCTCCAGCAGCAACCACGCCCCCGGGTGCAGGTGCGCAGGCGCTTGGGCGTCGTGGTCGGCGATGTAGGGCGGGTTGGAGACGATGGCACCTTCATAGGACAGCAACGAGGCTAAAAAGGTGCATTGTTGCAATCTTTAACATAGAATAAAAGCATCAATAAAAGATGTTTTCAATAGATGTCAATACTCTATGACCCCAAAGATCGAGGCTTCTCTGAAGCCATGTCAGCTATTGACCGCTGCCAGATCGCCATGCTCCGTGAGCTGGCCAATTCAACCGATGGTCGGCTGATACTCAAGGGTGGAATGGCCATGCGGGTTGCTGTGGGCAGTATGCGTTTGACCAAGGATGTCGACTTTGACAGAGCCGCTGGAGTGTCTACAGCCTCCGTTCAAAGCAGTGTAAAAAAAGCGCTGCACTACGCAGCCCAATCCGCAGGACTACGCGGTGCCGAGATAGACCCCGGCAAAAGCACAGAAACCACGGTACGCATGCGCTTGGCGGGTACGATTGCCGGAGCTGGGGTGCGTTTTGTCGTGGAAGTTTCCGGCCCTCATCCTGTGCCGCGTGATTGCCAGTCCAGGGTACAGGTGGTGCCGCCATCACGGTACGGCATTGCGCCTTTCATGATGACCACCTATAGCCATGCGATGCTGGCCGCCAGCAAGGTCATGGCGGTCATGAGTGCGAACCGAAATGTGCCGCGTGACGTGTATGACCTGAACGATCTGTTGAGTGCAGACCCGGTATCGATCATTGCAACCCGCATTCCCCCAGCCGAGTTGCAGGACATAAGGGACAAGGTCCTTAAAAAAGTGTGCGCCATTGATTTTGAACAGGCTCAACAGGAGCTGTTGCCCTACATACCTCCAGATCAACGCGATTCACTTAGCAAACAACACTGGGAAGAACTCACCCTGAACGTGGCCCAGATGGTTCAGCATTGGGTGACAAAAGCTTTGCCATGACTGCGCCGTGGAAAATCACCATGGATCACACGCTGATCCACAGCGATGTAGAGGTGTGGACCACGGCCGGTTTATGGGGTGAGGCCCTATTAACGGCATTGCCGCCTTCGCGTCCGACTTTTGAGCGCTGGATCAGTGAGGCGGTAGAGTCCGGCAAGCTGAAAAAAGTACGCTCCGGTGTCTTCTTGAATGCGGCTGGAAACGCCGGTGTCAGTCCGGCGGCGGCGGCTGGATTCATTCGCAGGTCGGCTATTCCGAGTCTGTCCTGGGTGCTGGAGCAAAACTGGATATTGAATAACTTCAGCGATGTGATCACCTCAACAGTCCCCATGGCGCCCGGCCTACAGGTGCCGAATTTAAGTGCAGTCAAAACGCCCTATGGGACGTTTCAATTCCGGGCCTTGCCATGGCGACTGCAGGAATTGGATTCTTTGCCTGTTGCACAGTGGCGAGACAACCGCTATGCCCATCCACGAGCAACCCCGGAAAAGGCATTGTGCGACTGGCTGTATTTGGGGCAGTCTCCTCGTAGCTCCTTACGCGCGCCGCCATTGGATTTGGACTATGACAAGTTCAACAAAGCCAGGCTTCAACGCATTGTTAACGCCATGGGTATCAGGGATGCATTCCATGCTTGGCTCGACAAAAAACACCAATACGATCAAGACCCGGAGGTGCAGGAGAACGCGTCCCTGCGCAGTTTGAATCCTGCAGCTTGACGACAGATGCCACCCCTACACTGCTTGCGTTTTTGGTCCGAAAATCACTTTTGGGGAACCCGCAAAACGCCAACATCACATCAGGTCTTCAATGGTCTTCCGCTCTTCGCCAATGCTGGTGGCAATGTTGTTACGGTAATACCCGCCGCTGCAGCGCGCAATCCCGGCCAGATCCTGGCGTGACTGCACCCCCGCAAACCCCGCTGCAAGCAGCAAGTCGCGCACGGCCGCCGCTTGGTCGTAACCATGCTCCAGCAGCAACCACGCTCCAGGGTGCAGCTGCGCTGGCGCCTGGGTGATGATGTTGCGAATGTCGTCCAGCCCGTCGCTACCGCTGGTGAGAGCCTGCAATGGCTCATGGGTCAGCGCCGCCAGATGGACGTCGTGGTCGGCGATGTAGGGCGGGTTGGAGACGATGGCGTGGAACAGGCCCTGTACGCCTGACAGCCACGAGCCCTGGCTAAAAGACACGTCCAACTCCAGACGCTGGGCGTTGGCCCGCGCCACCGCCAGCGCGTTCGCGCTGAAGTCCACGGCGCTAACCCGCAGTTCGGGCCGGGTGTGTTTGAGCGCCAGGGCAATCGCGCCGCTGCCCGTGCCCAGGTCGAGCACCTTGTGCACCGTTGCAGCAGGGGCGTCGGCCAGCACCTCCAGGGCCCATTCCACCAGAGTCTCGGTATCGGGGCGCGGCACCAGCACGCGGGCGTCGACCTGCAAGTCCAGTCCAAAGAACTCTTTGTGTCCTGTGATGTACGCCAGCGGCTCGCCGCCCAAGCGCCGCTGCACCGTGGTGCGCAGGGCGGTTTGGGTGGCGTGCGGCATGGGGTCGGTGTCGTGGGCCAACAGCCAGGCCCGGTCATGGGGGCTGCGCCCCATGGCGTGCAGCACCAGCAACTGCGCATCCAGCCGCTCCAGGCCCTGCGTCTGGGCCATATGCAGCATCTGCGCTACGGTTGTAGGAGTTTGAGAGGGATGCATTGCTATCAATTCAGGAGCTGCTTGCGCATATTCCATAAGGGCTAGAGCCCTATTTGATGCCTAAATGTGGTGGTGTTAACCACCCGCGCCCACTTCCAGCGCCGCCAGTTGCTGCGCCGCCTCGTAGGCCTGCAGCGCCTGCACCACGTCGTCCATGTCGCCCTCCATGATGTAGAGCAGTTTGTACAGCGTGAGGTTGATGCGGTGGTCGGTCAGGCGGCCCTGCGGGAAGTTGTAGGTGCGGATGCGGTCGCTGCGGTCGCCGCTGCCGACCAGGCTCTTGCGCTCGGCGGCGTCTTTGGCGGCACGTTCACTGCGGTCTTTTTCATGGATGCGGGCGGTCAGCACTTTCAGCGCCTGCGCCTTGTTGCTGTGCTGGCTGCGCCCGTCCTGGCACTCGGCGACGATGCCGGTGGGCAGGTGGGTAATGCGCACCGCCGAGTCGGTCTTGTTAATGTGCTGGCCACCGGCGCCACTGGCGCGGTACGTGTCGATGCGCAGGTCGGACGGGTTGATCTTGATGACCTCTGCCTCGTCCTGCTCGGCCAATACCGCGACGGTGCAGGCGCTGGTGTGGATGCGGCCCTGGGTCTCGGTGGCGGGTACGCGCTGCACGCGGTGGCCGCCGGACTCAAACTTGAGCGCACCGTAGGCACCGGTGCCATTGTGGTGGCCCTCCATGCGCACCACCACTTCCTTGTAGCCGCCCAATTCGCTCTGCGATTCGCTGACGATCTCGGTCTTCCAGCCGCAGCGGTCGGCGTAGCGGGTGTACATGCGCAGCAGGTCACCCGCAAACAGAGCGGATTCGTCGCCGCCAGTGCCAGCGCGGATTTCCACAAAAGCGGGGCGGGCGTCGTCCGGGTCTTTGGGCAGCAACATGCGCTGCAATTCGCCCTCCAACTGGGCCAACTCGGTGGTGGCGGACTCAATTTCTTCCTGTGCCATCTCGGCCATGTCGGCATCACCGTCGGCACCTGACAGCATCTCCTGCCCGGCGGCCAGATCAGCCTCGCGCTGCTGATAGCGCGCCCAACGGGTCGTCACCGCGGCCACGTCGGTGTGCTCACGCGACAGCAGCAAAAACTGCGGCATGTCCTTCATGATGTCTTCGCGCGAGAGCAAAAATTCCAGCTCTCCCAGGCGGTCAGCGTAGCGGGCAAGTTGTTGGCGGAGAAACGGTTTCATCGGATACGAATAAAAAAATAGGGAAAAACCAAAACGATCAACAGATCAAGAGAAGTCAAAAAGATCAGGAAAAAAGATAAAAGCATTTGCCTCTCTTGTCGAATCCGACCAGCCTGCACAACCGCCCAAACCACCAGAGCAGTTTGCACTCCCCCTGGTTCAAAAACGCGGCCAAATAGGGCTGTTAAGCTCCCCTTTCGCCCGGCGGGGCGAGAGGGGTTGGGGGAGAGGGGGGCTACAGCGTAGCTAACGCTCGTTGCGCAAGAAAAAGTGCTGAATAGCCGAACTGGCCCGCTCCCGCGCTGCAGCATCGCTGGTCCGCAATTCGGCCATGGCGCCGTGCAGCATCTTTTGGGTGAGCCCCTTGGACAGGGCTTCCAGCACCGCGTCCACATCCTCGCCTTTGGCCAGCAGCTTGCGCGCCCGGGCGATTTCACCTAAGCGCCACTCGTCAGCCTGCGCGTTGAGCTGCTGAATCAGGGGCACCGAACTGCGCTGGTCGATCCAGTGCATGAAGCTTTGCACACCGGCGTCCACAATGGCTTCGGCCTGTGCCACGGCGGCCTGGCGGCTGGCCTGGGCGGTCTGCACCACGCCCGCCAAATCGTCCACGGTGTACAGGTACACGTCTTCCAGTGCCTTGACTTCCACCTCAATGTCCCGCGGCACGGCCAGATCCACCATGAAGATGGGGCGGTGTTTGCGGCGCTTCAATGCGCGCTCCACGGCGCCCAAGCCGATGATGGGCAAGGTGCTGGCGGTGCAGCTGATGACGGCATCAAACTCGTGCAAGCGGTCGGGCAGCTCTGCCAAGTGCATCACTTGGCCACCAAAGCGGCTGGCCAGTTTTTCGCCACGCTCCAGCGTGCGGTTGGCAATGGTGATGGATTTGGGGTTTTTGGCGGCGAAGTGGGTGGCGCACAGCTCAATCATCTCGCCCGCGCCGACAAACAACACCTTGACCCGGCCCAGGTCTTCAAACAACTGCCCGGACAGGCGCACGGCCGCAGCCGCCATGCTGATGGAGTGGGCGCCAATTTCGGTGGAGGTGCGCACCTCTTTGGCCACCGCAAAGGAGCGCTGGAACAGTTGGCTAAGCGTGGTGCCCAAGGCGCCGGCGGCTTCGGCGGCACGCACGGCGTCTTTGAGCTGGCCCAGGATTTGCGGCTCGCCCAGCACCATCGAGTCCAGCCCGCTGGCGACGCGAAACGCGTGTCGTGCAGCAAAGCCGTCTTGCAAAGTGTAGGAGTGGGCGCGCAGCAGGGCTGGGGAGACGCCGCCGGAGTGGGCCAGCCAGTCCAGCGTGTGCTCCAGCTGGGGTTTTTCGCCGGCGCAATAGATTTCGGTGCGGTTGCAGGTGGAGACCAGCGCGGCCTCGGGGCGAGACAAGGCTTCACGCAAACCGCGCAGCGTGGGCTCGATTTGGTCGATGGCGAACGCGAACCGGCCACGCAAATCCAAGGGTGCGGTGGTGTGGTTAATGCCTAAAGCCCAAACTGCCATATATCAAGATTATAAAATCAGTCGCACTGTGACAACCTTAAGGCTGATTAAGCCTGCGCCTATGGGCCCCCTGGATCTGCTGAATCACCTGTTCAACTTTGTCGCGCCTGCCGTGGTGGTGGGCGTTTTGTTGTCATTGGCGGCTCAATTTTTATATAAAAAAGTGCCTGGAACCCCCGTACTGTATGCGCAAGCAGCTATCAATTCAATAGCGGGTGTGCTGGCGTTGGTGCTTGCGCTGTGGTTCTTTGGGCGCGACGGCAAACTCGCCAGCTACGCCGCCATGGTGCTAACGATTGCCACCAGCCAATGGCTGATGGGCGGCTTCAAGCGGGGCTGAACAGGTCCACCCGGTCGGTAATGATGCCGTCGGTGCCCAGATCCATCAGGCGTTGCGCGGCCCATTCATCGTTCACGGTGTAGCTCAGGGTCCGAAAGCCGGCGCTTTGGGCCTGCGTGACGCTGGAGCGGTCCCACAAGGCTTGGTTGCAGACGATGGCCTGGCAGTCCAGCGTCAGGGCGGTCTCCAGCCAGCCTTGCCACAGCGTATCGAGCAGCAGGCCGCGTGGCAATTCGGGCTGTACGGCCTGTACACCTTCCAGCGCCTCAGTGTCGAACGAGGTGAGCAGGGGCGGCACCGCCACGCCCTGCCACAGCCGGGCGGCGGTTTGCGCCACCACCTCGCCGGTGTGGCGCTCCGCGCCCAGCGTGGGCTTGATCTCGATGTTGAGGAAAAAGCCGTTGCGAATACAAAAAGCGGCGACGCCGGCCAAGGTCGGCAAGGGCTCGCCTGCAAAGCTTCGGCTGTGCCAACTGCCCGCGTCCAATTGCGCCAGCACGCCCCAGGGGAAGTCGCCACCGACCAGCGACGTGCGGTCCGGGGGCGAAGATTTTGCTATCGAATCAGTAGCTGCTTGCGCATGTTCCATGAGGGCTGCAAGCACTTTTGATGCATTGGTGGTGCGGTTCAAGGTGGTGTCGTGCAGCAAGAACGGCACGCCGTCGGCACTGAGTTTTACATCGCATTCGAACATGCGGTAGCCGTGGCTGGCCCCCAGCTGCAAGGCCGCCAAGGTGTTCTCGGGTGCCAACTTACCGGCGCCGCGGTGGGCGATCCAGCGCGGGTATGGCCAGGCGGGCAGCGTGGATGTGTCAGGATGGTGTTCGGTGTTCATGCGGCGTCCAGTCTAAGCCCGGTTGAGGCATCAAAGTAGTGGAGCTTATGGGGGCGCGGCGTGGCGTGCAGGGTGGCACCCAGTGCGGGCACGGCATGCGACTCTTCGGTGCGGATGATGACCAGTTCTTCACCATTGCCCACGCCATGGACCCAGCGGCCATAGACCAGCCGCTCGGCGCCCAGCATTTCCACCGCCTCGACCTGGAGTTCCCAGCCCTGCGGGGTGATGTCCAGGTGTTCCGGGCGAATGCCGGTAACCACCCCCGGTTTGGCGTTCGGCGCCCCTTTGAGCAAGTTCATCGGGGGCGCGCCGATAAAGCTGGCGACAAAAGTGGTGGCGGGGCGGTTGTAGACCTCTTCGGGGGTGCCGAACTGCTCCATCACACCGGCATTCATCACGATCATGCGCTGCGCCAGTGTCATGGCTTCCACCTGGTCGTGGGTGACAAACAGCGAGGTAATGCCCAGTTCGCGGTGCAGTTTTTGAATTTCCAGCCGGGTTTGGGCGCGCAGCTTGGCATCGAGATTGCTCAGCGGCTCGTCAAACAGAAACACCTGGGGCTGGCGCACGATGGCGCGCCCCATGGCGACGCGCTGGCGCTGCCCGCCCGACAGCTCGCGCGGCTTACGCGCCAGAAACGGCCCCAGCTCCAAAATCTTGGCGGCCTTGTCGACCCGGGTTTTGATCTCTTCCACCGGCACTTTGGCAATCTTCAAGCCGTAGGCCATGTTGTCGAACACGCTCATGTGCGGGTACAGGGCGTAGTTCTGGAACACCATGGCAATGTCGCGCTCGGACGGTTCCAAATCGTTGACCACACGCTTGCCAATGCAGATGTCGCCGCCGCTGACCTCTTCCAGCCCGGCGACCATGCGCAGCAGGGTGGACTTGCCGCAGCCCGAGGGCCCGACGATGACGACGAATTCACCGTCCAGGATGGATGCGTTAATGCCGTGCAGCACCTGGTTGGCAGACTTGCCGGCACCGTAGCGTTTGATGACGTTTTTGAGTTCTATGGAGGCCATGTGTTCTTGTTATTTTTCCGTATCGACCAAACCTTTGACAAACCACTTTTGCATCAGCATCACCACCAGCGCGGGCGGGAGCATGGCCAGCATGGCGGTGGCCATGACGATGTTCCATTCGGTTTGGGCATCACCGCCAGAGATCATTTGCTTGATGCCGATGACCACCGGGTACATGGTTTCTTCGGTGGTGACCAGCAGGGGCCAAAGGTACTGGTTCCAGCCATAAATGAACTGGATGACAAACAGCGCCGCCATGCTGGTGCTGGACAGCGGCAGCAAAATGTCCTTGAAAAATCGCATGGGCCCGGCCCCGTCCACGCGTGCGGCTTCTACCAGCTCATCGGGCACGGTCAGGAAGAACTGGCGGAACAAAAAGGTTGCTGTGGCCGATGCAATCAGCGGCACGGTCAGTCCGGCATAGCTGTTGAGCAGACCCAGGTCGGCCACCACCTTGTAGGTTGGGCCAATGCGCACCTCCACCGGCAGCATGAGCGTCACAAAAATGGCCCAGAAAAACGCCATGCGAAACGGAAACCGGAAATACACAATGGCAAAGGCCGACAGAATAGAAATGGCAATTTTGCCGATGGCAATGGTCAGTGCGCTGATCAGGCTAACCGTCATCATGCGGCCCACCGAGGCGTGGGAGCCACTGCCCTCACGCCCCCCAGTGAGCGCTGTGGTGTAGTTGTCTATCAAGTGCGCGCCGGGCAACAGCGGCATGGGCACCTGCACCACCTCTTGCGCGGTGTGGGTGGACGCCACAAACGTGATGTACACCGGAAACGCGATGATGAGCACGCCCAAGATCAAAATCAGGTGGGACAACCGGTCCAGCCATGGGCGACGTTCAACCATGTTGCTGCGCCATCAATAAGTCACCTTCTTCTCGATAAACCGAAACTGCACAATCGTCAGCGCCACCACGATCACCATCAGCACCACCGATTGCGCGGCCGAGCCGCCCAGGTCCATGGCCTTGAAGCCGTCAAAGTAGGCCTTGTAAACCAGAATGGCCGTGTCTTTGCCTGGGCCGCCCTTGGTGGCTGCGTCCACAATGGCAAAGGTGTCAAAAAATGCGTAAACGATGTTGATCACCAGCAGGAAAAACGTGGTCGGTGACAACAGCGGGAACTGAATGGTCCAAAACCGCCGCCACGGACGGGCGCCGTCCATCGACGCGGCTTCAATCAAGGACTTGGGAATGCTTTGCAGCCCAGCCAAGAAAAACAGAAAGTTGTAAGAGATTTGCTTCCACACCGCAGCCATCACGATCAGGGCCATGGCGTGGCGGCTGTTGAGCAGCGAGTCCCAGGCAAACCCGGCTTCACGCAGGGCGTAAGAAACAATGCCAATGCTGGGTGAAAACATGAACAACCACAGCACGCCCGCTACCGCAGGAGCCACCGCGTAGGGCCAGATCAGCAAGGTGCGGTACACCGTGGCACCCTTCACCACCCGGTCAGCAAACACCGCCAGCAACAGGGACAGGCTTAGGCCTAGCACCGCCACAAGGGTCGAAAAAACGGCGGTGGTTTGGAACGATTCCAGGTAGGACGGGTCGTTCCAGAGGTTGCGAAAATTGTCCAGGCCCACCCACTCAATGGAGGTGCCAAACGCATCCGATTGCTGGGCCGACTGCAAGAGTGCCTGGGCCGCTGGCCAGAAGAAAAACACGGCAATCACCAGCACCTGGGGCGCAATCAGCACCAAGGGCAGCCAGGCGGACTTGAAGACGACGCGCTTTTCTACGGCCATAGGACCGGGTCAATTACGACTTGTTGGCCTTTTCAAACCGCACCAGCAACTCATCGCCACGCTTCACGATGCTGTCCAAGCCTTCTTTGGCGGTCTTTTTGCCCGCCCAGACTTGTTCCAGCTCTTCGTCCTCAATGGCGCGAATCTGCACGTAATTGCCCAAACGGATGCCGCGGGACTTGTCTGTCACTTTGCGAATCATCTGGTTCACGGCCACATCGGTGCCGGGGTTCTGCTGGTAAAAGCCGGATTTCTCGGTCAACTGGAATGCCGCGGTGGTGATAGGCAGGTAGCCGGTGCGCTTGTGGCTGGCGGACTGCACTTCGGGGCTGGACAGGAAGCTGAAGAACTTGGCGATACCGCTGTACTCCTCCGGCTTCTTGCCGGCCATGACCCACAGGCTGGCGCCGCCAATCACGGTGTTTTGCGGGGCACCGGGTACATCCGGGTAGTGCGGCAGCGGGGCCAGGCCAAAGGCGAACTTGGCGTTTTTCTTCACATTACCGTAGAAGCCGCTGGAGGTGGTCATCATGGCGCATTCGCCCGACACAAAGCTGGCCTCGGGCATGTTGCCGCGGCCTTTGTAAACAAACAGGCCCTGCTTGGCCATGTTGGCCAGGTTCTCGATGTGGCGCACATGCAGCGGGGTGTTGACCTTCAGGCGGGCATCCATCCCGGCAAGCCCGTTTTGCCGGGAAGCAAATTCCACGTTGTGCCAGGCCGAAAAGCTTTCCAGTTGGGTCCAGCCTTGCCAGGCAATGGAAATCGGGCACTTGTGCCCATTGGCCTTGAGCTTGGCGGCCGCCAGCGCCACTTCGGGCCAGGTGCCGGGCGCTTTTTCAGGGTCGAGTCCGGCGGCCTTGAACGCGTCCTTGTTGTAATAGAACACCGTGGTGGAGCTGTTGAACGGGAAGCTCAGCATCTGTCCGTTGGGCGCGGTGTAGTAACCGGCCACAGCGGGGACATAGGCTTTGGGGTCAAAGGCTTGCCCGGCATCTTTCATCACCTGTCCGACCGGCACGATGGCCTTCTTGCTGGCCATCATGGTTGCGGTGCCCACTTCAAACACCTGCAGAATGTGTGGCGCATTGCCAGCGCGAAAGGCCGCCACCGCACCGGTCATGGACTCGTCGTAGCTGCCCTTGTAGGTTGGCACAATTTTGAAATCCTTCTGGCTGGCGTTGAACTCTTTGGCCAGATCGTTGACCCATTCACCATTGACGGCGGTCATGGAGTGCCACCACTGGATCTCGGTTTGCGCTTGGGCGGGGATGGAAAAAGCGGCGGCGGTCAGCGCCAAAATGGTCAGCGCGCGGCGGTTGATATGCATGGTCACTCCTGATTTTGATGACACGGATGCTAGTAATCGCATGTGTCAAAGTTGTTGCAGTTTCATTAAAACCCGTCGAAATTCTGCGCCCGTTAGGGGTTTCCACTAGAAAGAGTGTGTGATTGCTGCGCTGCGGTACCATCTCAGTCCTGCCAAATCAGGCCGAATCCAGGTCACTTTGGCTGTAACTGTAGAACCCGATGAACGCTCCCACTTCGCTTACCCACCTATTGCCTGCCGCAGGTCTTGCTCCGCATGAACATGCGCGCATCCGCGAAATTCCCTACAACTACACCTCGTTTTCTGACCGCGAGATTGTGATCCGCCTGCTGGGTGCGTCCGCATGGGAGCTGTTGAACCAGTTGCGGGGTGAGCGCCGTACCGGCCGCTCGGCCCGCATGTTGTACGAAGTGCTGGGTGATGTGTGGGTGGTGCAACGCAATCCGTACCTGCAAGACGACTTGCTGGACAACCCCAAACGCCGGGGCCAATTGGTGGACGCGTTGAACCACCGCTTGGGTGAGGTGGAAAAGCGCCGCACCCCCGACAGTGATGCAGAGCGCGATGCCATGGTGGGCACCCTGCTGGTGGCGGCCCGCTCCGCAGTGCAGGCGTTTGACGCCGCGTTTGTTGAAATGGGTGCCCTGCGCCGCAAGACCCAGCGCGCCTTGGGCAAGCTGACCGCCAAGGACAACATCAAATTTGATGGTCTGTCACGCGTGTCGCATGTGACCGATGCCACCGACTGGCGCGTGGAGTACCCGTTTGTCGTGCTCACCCCCGATTCCGAGGAGGAAATGGCTGGCTTGGTAAAGGGTTGTATCGACCTGGGGCTGACCATCATTCCCCGGGGCGGCGGCACGGGGTACACCGGTGGTGCGGTGCCATTGACATGGAACAGCGCCGTCATCAACACCGAAAAACTGGAAGCCATGACCGAGGTGGAGATGAAAGTCTTGCCGGGCATGGACCGGGAAGTGGCAACCGTCTGGACCGAAGCCGGTGTGGTGACCCAGCGCGTAGCCGATGCCGCCGAGCGTGGCGGCTATGTGTTTGCGGTAGACCCGACCTCGGCCGAAGCTTCGTGCATTGGTGGCAACATTGCCATGAATGCGGGTGGCAAAAAAGCCGTGCTGTGGGGCACGGCTCTGGACAATCTGGCCTCCTGGCGCATGGTGACGCCGCAGGCTGAGTGGCTGGAGGTGACCCGCGTCAACCACAACATGGGCAAGATCCATGACGCCGACATAGCCAGCTTCGATTTGCAGTATTTCAAGGCCGACGGCAAAACCAGGTTGCGTGCTGAGCGCCTGGACATTCCAGGCAAGTCATTCCGCAAAGAAGGCTTGGGCAAGGACGTGACCGACAAGTTCCTTAGCGGGCTGCCCGGCATTCAGAAAGAGGGCTGTGACGGCCTGATCACCAGCGCGCGCTGGGTGGTGCACAAGATGCCCGCCAACACCCGCACAGTGTGCCTGGAGTTTTTTGGCAATGCCCGGGACGCAGTGCCCAGCATCGTGGAAATCATCGATTTCATGTTTGCCGAGCAAAAGCGCTCCGGCGTGGTGCTGGCCGGGTTGGAGCATCTGGATGACCGCTACCTGAAGGCCGTGGGCTACGCGACCAAATCCAAACGCGGCGGCTTGCCCAAGATGGCCTTGTTTGGGGACATTGCGGGTGATGACGCTGATGCCGTGGCCCGTGCCACTTCGGAAGTGGTGCGCATTGCCAATTCCCGCAATGGTGAGGGTTTTGTGGCTGTCAGTTCTGAGGCGCGTAAGAAATTCTGGCTGGACCGCAAAAAGACCGCAGCCATTTCCCGCCACACCAACGCCTTCAAGATCAATGAAGATGTCGTCATTCCGCTGCGCCGCATGGCCGAGTACACCGACGGCATTGAGCGCATCAACATTGAGCTGAGCCTGCGCAACAAGCTGGCGCTGTGTGATGCCTTGACCGAGTTTTTTGGGCAAAACAACCTGCCGATTGGCAAGGCGGTGGAGTCCAATGGCATCTCGTCGGCTGAGTTGCTGGAAGACCGCGTGGGCCAAGCGCTGAGCCTAGTGGCCGAGGTGCGCCAACAGTGGCAGGGCTGGCTGGATGGTGTGGAAAGATTGTTCCCCCAGTTGCAGGACCACACCCTGCGTGCCAGCTGGAAGACGCAATTGCGTGCGCCATTGCAAGGCGTCTTTACCGGCGCGGCCTTTGAAAGTATTTTGAGCGAGTGCACCGCAATTCACCAGCGTGTGCTGAAAGGCCGTGTCTGGGTCGCATTGCACATGCACGCCGGTGACGGCAATGTGCATACCAACATCCCTGTCAACAGCGATGACTACGACATGCTGCAAGCCGCCCACGGTGCGGTCAAACGCATCATGGCGCTGGCCCGCTCGCTGGACGGCGTGATCTCGGGCGAGCATGGCATTGGCATCACCAAGCTGGAGTTTTTGACCGACGCCGAGCTGCAGCCGTTCACCGACTACAAGGCCAAGGTCGATCCCGAGGGGCGCTTCAACAAAGGCAAGCTGCTACGAAATAAGGAGCTGCCTGCGCAATCTGCACGGGGGCTAGAGGCTAATTCGACTACTGGTTTCGCCGCCGGGCCGTCCCAAGGCGAAACGCACCCCCTCGGGGGGCAGCGAGGACACGCCAGTGCCGAGCGTGGGGGCGTTATCTATGCCGATCTGACGAACGCCTATACCCCCAGCTTCGGCTTGATGGGGCACGAGTCGCTGATCATGCAGCAAAGCGATATTGGCGCGATTGCCGACAGCGTGAAAGACTGCCTGCGTTGCGGCAAATGCAAACCGGTGTGCGCCACCCATGTGCCACGGGCCAACCTGCTGTACAGCCCACGCAACAAGATTCTGGCGACTTCCTTGTTGGTGGAAGCCTTTTTGTACGAGGAGCAAACGCGCCGAGGTATCTCCATTCGCCATTGGGAAGAGTTTGAAGACGTGGCTGACCACTGCACGGTCTGCCACAAGTGCGAATCACCCTGCCCGGTAAAAATTGACTTCGGCGACGTGACCATGAATATGCGCAATTTGTTGCGCAAGATGGGTAAAAAGAGTTTTCGCCCAGGTAACGCTGCGGCCATGTTCTTCCTGAACGCAACCAACCCGCAAACCATCAAGCTGATGCGCACCGCCATGGTGGGCGTGGGCTTCAAGGCCCAGCGCTTGGCCAATGATGTGTTGCGTGTATTTGCCAAGAAGCAGACCGCCAAGCCACGCGCCACGGTGGGAATGGCGCCCATCAAAGAGCAAGTCATCCACTTCATCAACAAAAAGATGCCCGGTGGCTTGCCCAAGAAGACGGCACGGGCCCTGCTGGACATTGAGGATGGCGACTACGTGCCGATCATCCGCAACCCCGGCACGACGACGGCGGAGACGGAAGCGGTGTTTTACTTCCCCGGTTGCGGCTCTGAGCGCCTGTTCAGCCAAGTAGGCTTGGCCACCCAGGCCATGCTGTGGCATGCAGGTGTGCAAACCGTGCTGCCACCGGGTTACCTGTGCTGCGGTTACCCGCAGCGCGGCTCGGGCCAGTTCGACAAGGCCGAGAAGATCATTACCGACAACCGCGTGCTGTTCCACCGCGTGGCGAACACGCTGAACTACCTGGACATCAAGACCGTGGTGGTGAGCTGCGGCACCTGTTACGACCAGTTGCAGGGTTATGAGTTTGACAAAATTTTCCCGGGCAGCCGCATCATCGACATCCACGAGTTCCTGCTGGAAAAAGGCATCACCTTGGTGCCCGATGGTGGCGCGGGCGACGGTTACCTGTACCACGAGCCTTGCCACAACCCCATGAAGTTGCAAGACTCCATGAAGACAGTCAAGGCGTTGGTGGGCGATGCCGTGCTCAAGAGCGAGCGCTGCTGCGGTGAGTCCGGCACGCTGGGCGTGACACGGCCTGACATTTCAACGCAGGTGCGCTTTCGCAAGGAAGAAGAACTGCGCAAGGACGAAGTCAAACTGCGCGCCCTCATGCTGCCGGTGCTGGGTACACCCGAAGCGCCCACAGAGGGCACCAAAGGAAACGTCAAGATTTTGACCAGTTGCCCAAGCTGCCTGCAGGGCCTGACCCGCTACGGCAATGATTTGAACAACGGCCTGCTGGAAGCCGACTACATCGTGGTGGAAATGGCCAACCAGATTCTGGGCAAGGAATGGTTGCCAGACTACGTGCAGACCGCTAACGCGGGGGGCATTGAGCGGGTGCTGGTGTAACGATGGATTGGTGAATTCGCCACGGTTTGAACGAAATTGCTGACAATTCCGCTATGTATGGGGGCATTGTGGTGTAAATGTAAGCACCAAACGCGGCACGATGTGATGTAATTTCTCAACGTTTTTTGAGTTTTTTGGTTGCCGGGTGGAGTTTCATCATGTCGAATCGTGCGTCTTTAAATCACATATACCGCTCGGTTTGGAACAGCGCCCTTGGGGCAATGGTTGCGGTGGCTGAGATTTCTGGCGGACGGGGTCGATCCTCTGGCGGGGCTGGCGGGAGCGGGAGTTGTTTGCAGGCGCCCCAAATTCCAATTGCAAGTTTAGGTGCGTTGTGTGTCGGCATTGCGATTGTTTGGGGTGCTGCAGTAAGTGTTACCCATGCAAACCCCACCGGGGGTGTCGCCATCGTTGGGCAGGCAACCATGGTCACCAACGGCAACCAATTGGTGGTCACCACCCAGAACGGAGCTGGTGGGAATCATTCTGCGATTAACTGGCAGAGCTTTTCTATTCCGGCGGGGAGTACCACCCATTTTCAGCAGCCCAGTGCGGCCAGCATGGTGATCAACCGGGTGGTCACCAATACCCCGTCAGTCATTTTTGGCACGCTATCCAGCAACGGAAATCTGGTACTGGTCAATCAGGCTGGTATTGCGGTAGGGGCGGGGGCCATTGTGGATACCGCTGGATTCACGGCATCCTCATTGCGGATGACCGACGCTGATGCAATCGCTGGGCGTATGCGCTTTGGGGATGGCACCTTGTCCGCAACAGGGGTCTCGGTGCAAGGCAGCATTTTGGCGCGCAGTGGGGATGTTGTCCTGATCGGGTCCAGTGTGGAGACCGGTGCAGACGCCCTCATTCAATCCCCCAACGGCAGCACTATTTTGGCGGCAGGCCAGCAAATTGAAATTACCGGCCGTGGACTGGAAGGCATCAGTCTGCAAGTGCAGGCGCCGACCGACAGCGCGATCAATCTGGGGACCTTGAACGGCGATGCCGTGGGTATTTTTGCCGGCACGCTCCGGCACAGTGGGGTGATTCAGGCGACTGCCGCGACTCTGGAAGGTGGCAAGGTTGTACTGAAAGCTCTGGGGCAGGTGGAGGTCGGAGGGCAGATTGGCGCGATCCGGCAAGACGGGGTCGGCGGCCAGGTGCATGTCACGGCCCAAGACGTGGTTTTGAAAAGCGGCGCGCTGATTGATGTCAGCGGCCCTGCAGGCGGCGGTGAGGCACTTATTGGCGGCGGTTGGCAGGGCCACGATACCCGCTTGACGAATGCCCGCACCGCCACGGCAGAGACCGGTAGCGTGATCAAGGCCAATGCGGCCGACAGGGGCAATGGCGGTACCGTGGTGGTCTGGGCGGATGAATCCACCCGCGTGGGCAGTCGCATTGAAGCCCGCGGAGGAGCGCAGGGCGGCGATGGCGGCTCGGTGGAAACCTCCGGCAAGGGCCGTCTGGTGTTTCGGGCGTCGGTGGATACCTCCGCACCCCACGGCAAGGCCGGCTTTTTGCTGTTGGACCCGCAGGACATCCTCATCGTGGGCGGCACGGGTGGTACGCATGACGCCATGCTGTCTGACAACCAAATTCTCGCCAGCGAGCCTGACACCTCGACCGATGTCACCATTTCCGAATTCGCGTTGGAAGGGCTTTCGGGAAATGTGACCTTGATTGCCTCACGCGACGTGATTCTGGGCAACCTTGCGGACAATGTGCTCGATATGAACCTTGTCACGGGTGGCAGCACCTTCACCCTCACGGCAGGGCGTGATATCACGGGTCTGGCGGATGTGAATGACCGCATTCAACCGAGATTGTCCATTAGGAGTTTGAAGGCTTTGGCGTAAGCCTCACCGGCTCCCCCGCATTCGCCCACAAGCCCTCAAACCACGGTCGTCGCTTGCGTGCTACCGCCAAGCGAAACGTCTGCTTGGTATTCTTCGAGTTGTCATCCC
>Ga0247839_1001344_pt1 | contig 41377 bp, 40 predicted proteins | sample LaCruzMarch2015__6_FD_192405 | JGI IMG/M metagenome (GOLD analysis project Ga0247839, IMG submission 192405) | Freshwater microbial communities from meromictic Lake La Cruz, Castile-La Mancha, Spain - LaCruzMarch2015_16m | ecosystem: Environmental > Aquatic > Freshwater > Lake | place: Spain... | reverse complement strand
ATCAAAGTTGGTTGCATCCTTTACCGCATCCAAGGTTCGTTGGATGGCAGATCATGAACCGCAGAACGCATCACGTGTTGCTTCAATTGCCTTGCCACATGATTGGTTGTCATGGCAGCTGCAAGGTGGCAAGGATTTATCCAAACTTTTTACCGATCGAAGCGATGCATCCGGAACTGGTTACTTTGATCCCAGCACATCTCATTACCGCGAAGACATTGTGCGCCTTGCGCTACGTCATGATCAAGAGCTAACCCTTCCAAAGATTATTCAGCCAGCTCAATTTGGCGGAAAGACCGTTTCTGGAATTCCAATCGCAGCAGGTGCCGGTGATAACGCGGGAGCTGCATTGGGATTACAAGCACAACCTGGAGATGTCATTGTTTCACTAGGAACAAGTGGAACCGCTTTTGCTGTCTCTGAAACTCCAACCCATGATGCAAGTGGCGCGGTTGCAGGTTTTGCTGATGCAACCGGTCGATACCTGCCATTGGTGTGCACACTAAACGCCGCACGTATCTTGGATGCAGCCTGCAGAATATTAGGAAAAAACCATGATGAGGTTGCACAACTTGCACTTGCTGCAAAGCCTGGTGCTAATGGTTTAACACTTCTGCCTTACTTTGAAGGTGAAAGAACACCTAACCGTCCAAAGGCAACGGGTGTCTTTGCAGGCATGAAATTGAACAACTCAAATCAAGAGGATATTGCTCGTGCAATGGTTGAAGGAATGCTTGCGGGATTGGCAGATGCTGTTGATGCTTTAGTTGCATTAGGTGTTGGTGTGAATCGCATATTACTTATTGGTGGCGCAGCGAAAAATCCTGCAGTTCCAGTAATCGCTAGCGCGTTGTTTGGCCGGGAAGTGTTAGTGCCACCAGCAGGTGAATATGTTGCCGATGGTGCAGCTAAGCAAGCTGCTTGGGCCTTACTTGGTCAGATGCCAACCTGGGATTTAGGAAAAGTTACTCATCACACGAGTGTTGCAACACCTGAAGTCATGGCACGATACAAAGAATTAAAGGGCAAGACAGAAAACTGGAGTTAGACGGTAACGCGAACACCCTTACCGACAATAACAATTCCGCCTTCGCTGACTGTGAAACGTTGGCGATCCCGCTCTAAATCAACACCGATCTGTGCACCGGGATCTACAACTACGCTCTTATCAAGAATTGCTTTGCGAATGATCGCCTTTTCGCCGATGCGAACATTAGGCATCAATACCGTGCCTTCAACGATGGCAGCTTTTCCAACTGAAACATCGTAAGAAACTACGGATCCATGCAGGATTCCGCCAGAAATAATTGAGCCCGCTCCAACAATTGAATCATGCGCTGCTCCCCCTTCGCTGAACTTGGCAGGCGGCAGTGATGGCGGATTAGTTAGCAAAGGCCATTCGCGGTTATATAAATTAAAGATCGGGTGAACAGAGACTAAATCCATATGTGCGTCGTAGTACGCATCAATTGAACCCACATCACGCCAGTAACCCTTATCGCGCTCAGTTTCTCCAGGCACAACATTGTTAGCAAAGTCGTAGACCATCGCCTGACCTTGTGAAGTCAGGAAAGGAATGATGTTTCCACCAAGATCATGTCGAGATTCAATATCTTCAGAATCAAGAATTAGCGCTTCTTCCATCACATCACGCTTAAAGATGTAGTTACCCATTGAAACAAGTGAAAGCTCAGGATGACCCGGCATTGCAGGTGGGTTGGCAGGCTTTTCATGGAAGGCCTTAATCGTGATTCCATCTTCTGCCAACTCAATTACACCAAAATCATGAGCTTCAGAACGTGGCATGCGAATTGCAGCAACAGTAACGCCGGCTCCAGATTCAACATGCTGCTGGAACATCTGCATCGGATCCATTCGGTACACGTGATCTGCACCAAAAACCAAAACATGCTTTGGATCTTCATCATGAATCAAATTGAAGTTCTGCAAGATCGCATCTGCGCTTCCTGTATACCAACGCGGTCCCAAACGCTGTTGGGCAGGAACAGGGGTGATGTAATTTCCAAGTAATGAGGACATGCGCCATGTTGTTGTGATGTGGCGGTCCAGTGAGTGAGATTTGTATTGAGTCAACACTGCAATCTTGAGCATATTGGCATTTGCAAGGTTTGATAAAACAAAATCAATCAATCGATATGAGCCACCAAAAGGAACGGCAGGCTTGGCACGATCTGCGGTAAGGGGCATCAAGCGCTTGCCTTCGCCACCTGCAAGAACGATGCTGAGCGGAAGTTGCAGTTTGGCCATGTCTTAACGATAGCCTTTCACCCTTGCCCACGGAAGAGGTTTACTAAGACATGGCCGCGTTGAAGGTTGGAATCGTTACCAAGGAGTGGCCACCGGCCATTTACGGTGGCGCTGGGGTGCATGTTCTGCAGTTAACGCAAGCCCTTCGCACAATCAAAGATGTTCATGTTGATGTTCACTGCTTCGGTGGCAAACGAGATGATGCATTTGGGTACTCATTGCCGGATGGTTTTGCAGATGCAAATCCCGCTGTTCAGGCATTAGCGATCGATCTGGAAATGGCCACACATCTTGGACATGTAGATGTCGTTCACTCTCACACATGGTATGCAAACATGGCAGGCCATATCGCGGCGCTTCAACATGGAATCCCCCACATTGTCAGCGCGCATTCACTTGAACCATTGCGTCCTTGGAAATCAGAGCAGCTCGGTGGCGGCTATCGAATTTCCTCTTGGGCAGAAAAGACCGCATATGAAGCGGCTAGTGCGATCATCGCAGTCAGCGATGGAATGCGCGCAGATGTTTTGAAGGCCTACCCTGCTGTCGATCCAGCAAAGGTTGTCACTATTCGAAACGGTGTCGACACCAATAAGTTTGCGCCAAATCATGATGCATCTGTTCCGGAAAGCTTTGGAATTAATGGACCGTATGCAATCTTTGTTGGTCGAATTACCCGTCAAAAGGGTTTAGCGCATCTACTGCGTGCCTGGAAGGATGTTCCAACCGAATTTGGTTTAGTACTGGCTGCCGGAAGTCCTGATGAAGAAGGTATCGGCAATGAAGTTGCCGCATTGATTGCAGAGCTTCAATCCACCCGCAGCAATGTATGGTGGATTAAGGAGATGCTCCCCCACGATCAGTTAACTGCGATGTTAACCGCGGCGGATTTATTCATCTGTCCATCAATCTATGAACCACTGGGAATTGTTAATCTGGAAGCAATGGGCTGTGAAACCGCGGTTTTGGGCTCACGCGTAGGTGGAATTCCAGAAGTTGTCGCCGATAAAGAAACCGGTGAACTTGTTGATTACAACGGTGAAGCTGCTCCCTTTGAAAAAGCATTAACAGAGTCCATTACTCGTTTAATGTCTCAGCCAGATCTGCTTAAAAAGTATGGTGCTGCCGGACGTGTTCGTGCACAAAAACTATTTGGATGGGATGCCGTTGCAGCGTTGACTGTAGATCTCTACCGCCGTGTGACTGCATAAATGAGTCGTAAATCCCTGTTCCACTTTGTTTTGGTTGGAATTTTATGGGGCATTCCTTACCTATTGATGAAGGTTGCCGTCGAGGATTTCCCACCTGCCGCAGTAGTTGCTGGTCGCACCTTGATTGGTGCCGCAATTTTGATTCCTGTTGCTGTGTATCGCAAAAAGTTTAAAGGCGCGGTTTTGGGCTTCAAGTTTGTAGCTTTCTACGCACTGATGGAGATGATCGGTCCGTGGATCTTGATTACGACCGCAGAACAAAAGATTAATTCTGGGCTTGCTGGTTTATTGGTTTCTACTGTTCCAATCTTTGCAACAATCATTACCTCTTTGCGCGGAGATCATTCAGTCTGGCAGTTCAAGCGAATTGTGGGAATTGTTGTTGGCTTTGTTGGTTTGATACTGGTTGTTGGAATCGAAAGCATTACTGGAACAAGTGATCCACTCTCTATCGCGATGGTGATTCTGGCATCCATGGGTTACGCATACGCGGTAATCATGGTGACCTCTAACCTGCCATTAGTCGATGGCATCGCAATTAACGGCCTTGCCATGGCGCTGACAACAATCTTCTGGGCACCGGTCGCAATCGTTCAGTGGCCAAGCAGTATTTCGATGAATTCAGCGTTGTCGCTCATTGCTTTGGGAGTATTTAGTACCGCATTCGCATTTATCTTGTTCTTTAAGGTTATGGATGAGATTGGACCTGCACGCGGTTCACTAGTTACTTACTTGAACACAGCAGTTGCTGTGGTTCTAGGAGTAATTATTTTGAAGGAGCCTTTGACTGCGGGAATCATCATTGGATTGCCGCTTGTGTTAGTAGGTTCATATCTTGCAAGCAGGAAGAGCCAGGAAAAATAGATCGAACTATTACGTCCTGTCTCCGAATCCAAGTTTTGCAAGCAACTTCGGATCCTTCTGCCACTCCTTTGAAACCTTAATGTGTAGCCCAAGGAAGATCTTCGCAGCAAGTGCGCGCTCAATATCTGCGCGTGCGCGAATTCCAATCTCCTTTAATCGAGCTCCTTGGTGTCCCAGCAAAATAGCGCGTTGGGTATCTCGCTCTACGTGAATCGTTGCGTGAACATCGAAAAATGGGCGTGAACCCTTTTCCTCTCGCTCACCGAATTCATCAATTGTCACAACGATCGAGTGCGGAAGCTCTTCACGAACATCTTGCAGAGCCGCTTCTCGGATGAACTCGCAGATCAGCTGCTCAATAGCTTGATCACTTGTTGTTCCCTCTGGGTAGTACTGAGGACCTGCCGGAAGGTTGTTGCCTATAAGTTCATTGAGCAGATCTACTTGATCATGAATCGTAGCTGAGACCGGAATGATTTCATCCCAGACGAAACCTTCGGCGATCTTCATGATGCCCAGCAAGCGAACCGCTAGCTTTTCCTTAGAAATCAAATCTGTTTTCGTAATTACTGCAAACTTCTTGGCCTTTGGGTGCTTTGCGATTTCGGCAGCGATAAATGTGTCACCTGCGCCAGATGTTTCATCGGCCGGAATACACATGATCACGATGTCGACCGAGTCCATACTTTGATCTACAACTTGATTCAGACGTTGGCCCAATAAAGTTTTTGGCTTATGAACACCTGGTGTATCTACAAGCACCGCTTGGAATTCGGGGCGATGAACAATTCCGCGAATTGCTGTACGAGTTGTATTGGGATGATGAGAAGTAATTGCGATCTTGCTTCCAACTAAAGCGTTAATCAAGGTTGATTTTCCAACGTTAGGGCGGCCAACAATGGCTACAAAGCCCGAACGGAAGTCACTCATAGCCTTATTCTCTCATCAATTTGCGCCAACAAACTCCACAGCATCAGCGACAGATGTAACGATCTCTGCAGCTCTTTCGCCAATTAAGCGATGACATCCTTCGCTGGTCGGAGAGTTGATAGGTCCTGGAATCGCCATAACCGGTCGAAAGATCTCCGCCGCATCACGTGCGGTTCGCAATGATCCGCTGCGAAAAGCAGCTTCCACTACAAGGGTTGCTTTAGAGAGCGCGGCAATCAAACGGTTGCGAGTTAAGAATCGATTGGGAAGTGCTCTGTGTCCCGGCATGAACTCTGTAACCATCGCACCTGATTCGCAGATTTCAGCAAACAATCTGGTGTTTCCCGCTGGGTAGTTAATATCAATGCCAGATGCAACAACCGCAACCGTTACCCCTTCGGCAATCAATGCACCTTTATGTGCATAGGAATCAATTCCGTAGGCTCCCCCGCTAACAATTGCCCACTCACGATCTGCAAAGCCTGCAGCAAACTCACCGGTAATTCTTGCTCCATACGATGTTGGGTTACGTGTACCAACTATCGCCAACGATGATTGATGAAGCGCGTTGATATTTCCCTTCAGGATTAAACCAATTGGCGGAGCTGCAAGATCATTCAGTTGATCTGGCCAATCCTCATCATCTGGCGTTATAAGCCGTGCATAGTGTTTATCAATTTCGGTCAGGATTTTGTCGCCATTTGTTTCGCGCAGATTAGTAATCAGCTTTTCATACTTAATCGGGTCATATCCCCCATTGAGTAACTTGTTATACACGGCAAGTGCACCATGCGTTGAAATCTCTGCACACCAGAAGGTGTGACCGCCTTCGACAATACTAAACAAACAAGCTCGCGCCAACTGTTCATTCATGCTTCGACCTTGCCTCTCATGGCATGTGCGGCTTCAACATCCAGCATCGTTGGAATGGGATGTCCATGTAAATCAGCAAAGCTCCACGAGGTTCGAATGATTTTGTGAAGTCCTCGTGCCGTGATCTGCTCTTTGTCTAATTCATCATGCAGAAAGTTCATCGCCTTACGTTCTGGTTGAAAGGTTGATCGCAAGGCACGTGCTGGAATCTGAGAGTTCAAACTCCACCCCATTCCGGCGAAACGTTTTTCAGCAACTGCACGAGCAGCGATGACACGTTGCCTGATGGCTTCGCTGGTTTCACCAAGTTCATTGCGAGCCATATCTACGCGACCAACAGGTTCAACCTGCACACGTAAATCAATACGATCCATTAACGGTCCAGAAAGTTTTCCTAAGTACCGCCGCACTTGTTGCGAAGTACAGGTGCAGTTACGACCACGACCGGTGAACTTGCCACATGGACATGGATTAGCGGCTAACACCAGTAGAAATTGAGCAGGAAAGGTTAGATTCCCAACGCTTCTAGCAATTGTCACTGTTCCTGATTCCAACGGTTGTCGTAAGGAATCTAAAACTCCGGGGCCACATTCGGGGGCTTCATCAATGAAGAGAACGCCGTAATGCGCAAGAGAACATGCACCTGGCTTAATGACATGCGAACCTCCCCCGACCATAGCGATACGTGTTGTTGTGTGATGCGGAGAAACAATGGGTGCAAGCAATGACAAAGGTGAACGCTGGGTCAAAGTGCCTGCAATCGAATGAACCGCAGTTACCTCTAACGCTTGTTCAATAGATAAAGAGGGCATGATCGTTGGAATTCTTTCGGCGATCATGGTCTTTCCTGCTCCGGGTGGGCCGATCAACAAGATGTGATGGCCACCAATTGCTGCAATCTCGGCAGCTAACCGCGCAGCTGATTGCCCTGCAACATCTGCAAAATCTAAACGTGTATCTGTTTGTTCCCACTGCAGATCGATCTCTTGAACAACTTCACGCTCGCCTGTGCGTAGCCAACGCAACACTTGTTTGAGATGCTCCATTGGAACAACGGTCATTGATTGCATTAACTGTGCTTCTTCAAAGTTTGCTGCTGGAACGACCGCTGTGCGAACACCTGCTTTGTACGCCGCCATCAATGCAGGCAGTACTCCGCGCACTGAACGAATTCTTCCATCCAGCGAGAGTTCCCCAAGAAATAAAAGTTCGGCAATTCTGTCGCGAGGCACCGTGTCATGTGCTGACAACAATGCAATGCAGATCGCTAAATCAAAACTTGATCCACTCTTTGGTAACCAAGCTGGTGATAGCGAAACGGTTACCTTTCGATTGGGCCAGACCTCGCCACAGTTAACAATTGCACTGCGGACGCGATCCCGGGATTCAGATAACGCGGCATCTGGCAATCCCAGCAATGCATATCCCGGTAAACCATCTGCAATATCAACCTCGATCGTTACAAGGTGGCCTTCTAAACCTTGCAACGCGACTGAATGTGTCAGCGCAAGAGTCATAGCAACTTCTCGCGGTATTCAATAGAAAGCCTTCCGTCTGGCTGCACTAAAACAGCTGCTACATCGATTTGATAGTCGCACCCCAAACATCCATGTGTTGCTAGCCAGGCAAGAGCTAAACGTTGCATGCGATGGGCTTTATCTCGATTGATCGCTTCGAAGGGATGTCCAAATGCAACGGAACTTCGAGTCTTAACCTCTACAAATGAAAAGATTCCAGTGGGATTTAGGGCGACGATATCTATTTCGCCTTCTCGTATCCGCCAATTTCTTTCGATAACTTCGCAGTGACGATCGACTAGATATTGAGCAACCGCTTCTTCGCCAAGCGCCCCAGTAATTTGATTATTCTTTGTCTTCATGGTCAGGGAGGATAAATACCCCGATCATGCGCAGGTGCAGCGCTGAACTTACTTGTGGATTAGGGCAGCAACATTGGCAAAGGAGCGACGATGTTGTGCACAAGGTCCATGCTCATTGAGCGCTTTTGTGTGTGCAGCTGTTATGTACCCCTTGTGACCAGCAAAACCATACAGCGGAAATTCAATGTCCATATCGCGCATGATGCGATCACGAGTTACCTTTGCGATTACCGATGCGGCGCTAATCGACACAACAACTTGATCGCCTTTCCAGACCGCAAGGTTTGGAACCCCTAAACCTTCGATCGCATATCCATCAGTTAAAACATAGGCAGGTTCAACATTTAATCCCTGAACCGCTCGGCGCATTCCATCTAAATTAGCTGCATGCACACCACGTGCATCAACCTCGCTGGCAGGAACAATAACAACACTGACAGATGCAGCGACCTGATGGATTAAATCAAATACCGCATCACGTTTATTTTCAGGGATTTCTTTGGAATCACGAACTACCGCAAGCTCTGCTGCAAATGGATCATTAAGAACAACTGAAGCGATGACAAGAGGGCCGGCACATGCTCCACGACCTGCTTCATCAACACCTGCAATCGGTGAGATTCCCGCATTAGTTAAAAGCTGTTCAATAACCTTCATAAGGTTACTTAGTTAATACATCAACTCTTGGAACATATGTGATGTGCTTAAAGGGCCAGATGACTCCAACTACACGCCCGCTCACCTTTGATTCTGGAACAAAGCCCTTATTTATATCCTCTTGGTGATAGCGAGAATCTGCACTTGCTCCGCGGTGATCTCCCATTACCCACAACTTGCCCTTGGGAACGGTGACATCAAAGTTCATTTCTGATGGCTTATTTCCAGCAAAGATATAAGGCTCAGTAACTTCGACACCATTGATAGTTAATTTGCCATCTTTGGTACAGCAGACAACACGGTCACCGCCAACACCAATGACACGCTTTACTAAGTACTGCTTGGCAGGGTTGGGAAGAACTCCAACAGCTACAAGTGCGCTCTTTGCCTTTGCGACATATTTATTTGTTGAATAATCAATGATCTCTGGAAGCCAGTTATTGGGATCGCGGAATACAACTACATCTCCACGCTTAATGGTGTTTGAAATAAAAGGAACCTTGTTTACTGCAACGCGATCCTTAATTTGAAGTGTGTTTTCCATTGATCCAGATGGGATATAGAAAAACTGCACCAAGAAAGTCTTGATAAATAAAGAGACAACGAGTGCAACAACAACAAGTATTGGGAGCTCCTTAAGGAGCGATCCCTTATTGCGCATTGAAGAGATTATTCAGCTTTTGGAGCTTCAGCTGCTTCTTCAGCAGCTGGTGCTTCTACAACTGCTTCAGCTGCAGGTGCTTCTACAACCGCTTCGGTCTCAACCACAACGTCTGCAGCCGCAACTGGAGCTGGAACCTCGGACACCGCTTCCTCAATTACTGGTGCGGACACTGGAGTTGAAAGAATTCCATCGCCGTAACCTTCGACGCCATCGCGCTTTTCGCGAATCTTTGCAGCCTTACCGCGGAGATCGCGTAGGTAGTACAGCTTGGCGCGACGTACTTCGCCCTTCTTTACTAACTCAATCTTTTCAATAACTGGTGTGTGAACTGGGAAGGTACGCTCAACGCCAACGCCGTAAGAAACCTTACGGATTGTGAATGTCTCGCGAACGCCATCGCCTTGGCGACGGATTACTACACCCTGGAAAACCTGAAGACGGCTCTTGTTACCTTCGATAACGCGAACATGGATCTTGAGCTCATCACCAGCACGGAACTGTGGGATGTCTTTGCGCAGCGATGCTGCATCTACGGCGTCAAGAATGTTCATATTCGGATCCTTTTGTCATTTCTATTAAGCACGCGCTTTGGCGGTGCAGACTGCGTATTGTGCCATAGCCACGCTCAGAACCGTAAATCGAGCCTGCCTTACTCGGGGATCGAAGCCTGAAGCCTCTCGTACAGGTGTGGGCCTGCCGCCAGGGTCAGATTGAGCCCATGCCAGGCTCGGGTGCTCACAACCGCCCCTGCTTCTCGGGCGATGAGCTCAGCTGCGGCTAAATCCCACTCATGCAGCCCTGTTTCAAAGTAGCCATCAACCAAACCCGTTGCCACATGGCAAATATCGGCGGCGGCTGAACCGATTCTGCGTAAATCGCGAATCTGCGGAATGAGCACATTCACAATCTTGAGCTGTTCGATCCGATCTTTTACATCATAGGCAAAGCCAGTTGAAAACAAGGCGCGATTTAATTCAACAGGATCGTTGCAAGCAATCTTCACATCATTGAGAAAAGCTCCCCCACCTTTAGTGGCATGCCAGGTTGAATGAACCGTTGGACTATGAACTACACCAACCAAGGTTCCATTCTCATCTTTTGCAGCAATGCTGACTGCCCATCCAGGTAATCCATAAAAGTAATTGACGGTGCCATCGACTGGATCAATAACCCATGTGACTCCACTCTTGCTTGGACGCGAACTTCCTTCTTCTCCGATAATTCCATCATCGGGACGGGCCGCCAAAATACTTTCAACAATCAACTTTTCACTTGCAAGATCCATCTGTGTTGCAATATCAATCGCAGTTGATTTTGCTGTTAGATCCCATGAGGCGGGACGATCTACCAATAAATCTCCAGCGTTTTTTGCAACAGTCAGTGCAAGCCGCAGAAGTTCCGTTATGTCATTAGCGGTTGTCATTTAATAGGTGGCTCTTCCACCTGATAAATCAAAAGTGAATCCCGTTGTGAAACTACATGCAGGAGAAACAATCCATGCCGCCAAATCCGCTACTTCCTGGCCTTTACCCAGTCGCTCCATTGGAATCTTGGACTTAAGAGATCTCATCTGCTCTTCTGAAAAACTCGCGCTCATTGGAGATTCGATAAGTGCAGGAGCCATAGCATTAATTGTTACTCCACTTGTTGCGTACTCTTTTCCTACGCTCTTTACCATCCCGATCAATCCCGCTTTAGTTGCAGAATAGGCAACTAGCAGTGGATTGCCCTCCTTGCCTGAAATACTTGCAATATGAAGAATGCGGCCATATCCCCGTTGTGCCATTCCTGCAATAACCGCTTTAGTTAATATCACTGCCCCACGCAAGTTAATCGCATACACATTATCGAAATCATGAATGTCTAAGAATTCAATCTTGTCACCGTTTTTACCCAAAATTCCTACGCAATTAATCGCAGCTGAAAGTGGGCCCTGATTACTCTCTACCCTTGCAACTAAATCGATAATCGATTTTTCATCCAAAAAGTCAACTTCGTAAACATTCATAGGGTGCTGAGTGGATAGTTCGTGAAGAGCTTCTACATTCTTATCACAAGCGGCAACGTGGGCTCCTCGAGAAGAAAGATCAATCGCTATCTGTCTTCCAATTCCGCTAGCTGCTCCTGTAACTAGAATGATCTGATTTTCCAACGAGGTGTTTTCAATCATTTGATTGCTCCTTAATGAAATCTCGAACAATTACTCCTGGTACCAATGCAAAATCAGCTTCCCAATAAAAGGATCGAATATTTCTGACAACAGGAAGGAGATGGAAAGGCGCTTCAGTATTTGGATACAGTTCTACGGTGCAATCACCGCTCCAAATACCTTTGACATGAACATCTGACAATGTTCGTGCAGTAATCTGATTAATTCCTTGACCGCCATCAATATTTCTTATCACCTTGTGGTTGATATTCTGGGCAAAAGGGAAATAAGCAATGAGTTGCTCAATTGAGGATTCCTCTGATTTATAGGAGGAATTGATTTGGGCGACAAGGCTCTCGCCTCGAAACACCTTACCAACTATTGAATCTGAATTTACTTCAAGTTTGGTGCTGCCTAATTTCTTAGGTTGGCCATGAATTTCACGTCCTTGAGCCAATCCGACCTCTGAACTAATCAAAAGATTAGTGCTGAACCCTCCCCTGAATTCTTCTCCTTGAAGGTTTTTGACCGAGACTCCGACCATCATATTAGTCTCTTCAACTACTCCCATGCCTTCTACATCGGGCATAAAGTAATTGTGGATCATCACATAATTATTGATAGAGGTCAGAGGCGAGCCTATGTGGTCTGCAATCGCCTCGGGTGAAGTTTCATAGACAGAGGTCAATATCTGAACGTTCCGATATTGAATTGGGAATTTTGGATAGAGCGGAGCAAGTTTGGGTGTCGACCAGATATCTAAATTGCCGAGACTCATTACTAAACCTTCAAAACCTTGCCAGGGTTAAGTATGTTCTTAGGATCTAAGACATTTTTTATTTTAATCATTGTGTCTACCCCTGTTTGTCCTGCTTCCTCCACAAGAGCATCAATCTTCCCTAAGCCAATTCCATGCTCTCCTGTGCATGTTCCATCCATGGCGATAATGGCAGAGGTCATCATGTGCGTTAGATCTCTGATCTCTTGTAACTCTTCAGGGAACTTTGGATCAGTAATGATTGTGCAGTGGAAGTTTCCATCAGCAACATGTCCAAAAATACAAAATTTGAATCTGCTTTCTGAAAGTATCTTTTCGCAGGTGTCAACCGCTTTAGCTAATTGAGAAAGTGGGACCGCCATATCTGTGCTGACAACTCTCTTTCCAGGATTGTTATGGAGATTAGACCAATACAAATCATGTCGAGCTTGCCACAGCTTTCTTCGAGAACTTTCATCAGAGGTCCACTCGAAGTCAAAGCCATTAAACTCGCTGACTATCTCCTTTACGATCTGTGCATCATTTTCAACACTCACCTGGCTGCCATGAAACTCAAAAAACAAAGTCGGTTTTAATGGCAGATTCAGATTGCTGTGTTTGTTGACAGATTCGACACTTGCAATATCCAAGAATTCGCAGCGGGCGATGTTTGTTCCCATTTGCACAATATTTGCAGCAGCCTTTACGCCATCCTCTAGGCTCTCAAAACGCACAACAGCAGCTGACATTTTCTCTGGTATTCCAAAGATTCGAAGGGTTAGCTCGGTAATTATCCCTAAAGTTCCCTCTGAGCCAATTATCAATCGGGTTAGGTCATAGCCAGCAGATAACTTTCTTGTTGGACGCCCTGTATTAATCACTGTTCCATCTGACATAACCACGGTCATTGCCAATACATTCTCTCGCATAGACCCGTACTTAACTGTCGTAGTACCCGATGCACCCGTCGATGCCATACCTCCAAGCGTTGCATCGGCGCCGGGATCAACTGAAAAGAACAAACCAGAGTTTGCTAATTTTTCATTAAGCGCAACTCTTCGTGCGCCACCTTGGACTCGCACCAGTAAGTCTTCTGGAGTTAAATCTAGAATCTTGTTCATCATTGAGATATCCAGGCTAATCCCACCAAAGATGGGTAGAACATGGCCCTCTAGAGAAGTTCCGGCACCAAATGGCACAACAGGAATACTCTGCTCAAAACACATTTTCATCACTTGCGACACCTCTTCGGTGCTCGTTGCATAAATTACCGCTGAAGGCATAACTGGAGGAAATGCAGACTCATCTCGACCATGCTCATCTAAAACTGATTCAGTTGTTACGAAACGATCTTGAAAAATCGATTTGAAGGCTGCGATTTGCTCAGAGCTAAGTTCTACTCGTTGTCTGGTCGCCATGATGAAACTATACATAATTCCTTACAATCAAAGATAGTCTTTGCGCGTGTTCACCGACTACATGACCTTATTTCGCTTACCTGGTGCCCTTAGATTTTCTATCCCGGGCCTCATTGCACGTATGCCGATATCAATGGACTCTCTTGCGCTTATTTTCATTGTTGTTGCGGTCAGCGATTCATATGCCATAGCTGGCGCTTTAAGTGCAACAGCATCGGTGGTTATAGCCTTGGCAACTCCGCATTGGTCGCGCGTTGCAGATCGAATTGGGCAGAGCGCGATGTTAGTTAGGGTCATTCCAGCCAAAGTTTTTGCCTTTTGTGTATTTACAATTTTGGTACTTAATGAAACGCCGGTATGGACATGGTTTGTGGCGATCATCATAACTGAAGCTTTTTCAGTCAACACTGGCGGATTGGTTCGCCGTCGCTGGTTACATGTTTTGAGTCCCGATAAAACAACTACCGCTGAAGATGAACAAGATCGCCATTTAGTAAATACCGCATACTCTTTTGAAGCGTTGATGGATGAGGTTGTGTTTATCCTCGGACCGATCATCGTGACCGCGTGCGCAACAACGATTGCACCAGCGGCGGGAATAATCTCTGGAATTATCTTTCTTGCAGTGGGTGTTCCACTTTTTGTAAAGCAAAAAGATACCGAACCTCCAGCCAATCCCAAGCGAGAAGTTGATCCTCACCCTGCTGTTATCAGAAACAAACGTGTTCAAGCGGTCGTGGTTCCGACTACATTGCTAGGAGGGTTTTTTGGTTCTATCGCCATTGTGACTGTGGCATTTGCCGAGTCTCGCGGCCATGCAGGTCTGTCTGGAGTATTGCTCGCCATTTGGGCGGCGGGTAGTGCAGTTGCTGCAATTATCAATGGCGTTATTAAGTGGAGATTGACAAGTGCTTCACGATTCTTGATCTTTCTCTTGGCGCTAACCATTCTTTCAATCCCAATGCTCTTTGTTCATTCAATACCTTGGCTAGCTGTTGCATTGTTCTTTAATGGTTTTGCTATCGCACCGCTTGTTATTAACGCGTATGGGGTTGCAGAAGGTGCAGTGCCTCCAGATCAAATCACCGAAACATTGACATGGGTCGTTGCAGGTATGCCTATGGGAGGCGCAATCTCTAGCGCACTATCTGGCCAGATCATCGACAGATTTGGTGCAGATATCGCATATTGGGTACCTCTGGGATTCATGATCGCGGCATGTGCAGCCACACTTCCGTATTTCCAGACTTATAAGGGTCTCATCGGCTACTCTCATGCTCGTGACTGAGCTACGACTAAATGGAAAGACCGAAGATGGTCTCTACCTTTCCTTACATGACAATGCTGGACAGGAATTTACTGTCCGAGTCTCTGACACATTGTGTGCAACTGTAAATCAGCAACGATTGATGGCGGTCCCTTCAAATGATGAGCCTTCAATTACAATCAAAGAGATTCAGCGGTTACTGCGTGCAGGACAAACCGCAGAACAAATCGCTCGCGAGAACAGCACGACTATAGAAAAAGTAGAACGTTTTGCAGGTCCAATTCTTTCAGAGCGCATTTACATTATTGATCAGGCACAGCAAATTGCGATTCGTAAAGAAGGTGGCCGTGATGCGGTAACACTTCTTGGAGTTGTCATCTCGCGTTTGGCTCCACGTAATATCGATTCATCTGAACTCTCATGGGATACATGGCGTTTAGAGGATGGAACCTGGACAATCGAGCTGCACTATCCAAACTCTTCAGGCGTAGGCATTGCACAATGGAACTTTGATACAACACTTCGCACGGTGACATCTATGGATGAGAACGCGCGCTGGATGATGGGTGATGAGCCTGCTCCCCGCCAACTACCGACCGCTGCCCTTATCCCCACCGAGTCTTCTCACCCCTCTGAGCGTCGCATCATCGATGTGTATAGCGAGTTCCGCAAAGAGGATCTTCATGATGAGATTGAAGAAGAGATTGAACCAATTCGTGAGGTCCCACGCTTAGCTGTTATACGTGAAGAGCCAGATGATGAGGCTTCTCGTGATGGAATCACAGCACGTGCAAAGGTGCCTAGCTGGGATGAAATTATGTTTGGCATTAAGCCAGAAGAGCCAAAGAATTAACGCAGCGTTGTTGTAAGCAAACCAACCTGGGTTTCAATCTCACTATCTCCACCATGATGTCCAACCATTGCGCCCTCTTTATCGGCACGATCTGGATCTAGTAACACCAATCCCCCACGTGCGATAACAATTACCTCACCCATCCGATCAACGGCATCAGCGCTTAATTGAGCACCAAAAAGATTGCTTGAAATTGCTTGTTCGCGGGTCAATACCAATGCTTTCTCCTGCAGATACTGCTGCCACAGAGAAGCTGCATCTTCGCGAGCTTGAACTGAATCATCACTTAAATACAGATGACGCGCACGTGGTTCTCCTGCAATAAGGCTGACACCAGTTAGTAAAGGGTTGTCCTGACCGATGATGATCTTTTCTTGCACATTAATCATTCCATGATCTGATGTCACCCAGATACGAGTTCCCTTTGGAACTTCCTTCATTAACTGTGACACCATTTGATCAATTGCAGAAAGCGCCGCGATCCACTTATCGCTACCGACTCCATCAGAATGACCAGCAGAATCTAAGTCGTTGACATATAGGTAGACAAAAGAAGGTGTCTTTTGTAGGGCTTGCTTAGTTTCGCTTACTAAATCAGTAACAACATTGGCTCCTTTGTATTCTGCTCCACGGAATACAGCACGGGTAAAACCAGAATTTTCGTAACGCTTCGCAGCAACATGTGTAACTGAGATTCCACTTGTTGATGCACGCTGGAAAAGAGTTTCAACCGGCTGCCAGTTTTCAGGATCTACGCGTTCATCCCATTTCAACGCATTCAGTAATCGACCACCACTGCGCGGAACTTGAACGGTGTATCCCAACATTCCATGGACACCGGGAAGTTCGCCCGTTGTTAATGTTGCAAGCGAGGTTGCAGTAGTAGATGGAAATGATGTCTGCACCAAACCGTGATTAAACATCCGACTCATCGTTGGTATAACTTCGGCGTACTGGGACAAGGTGTCGAAGCCAAAACCATCGATTAGAAATAAAAGCTCACGCCCCATAGGTGATTGACCCACTGCTAAGTGATCAACGGCACTGTCCAACCCAAGGGATGAAAAGATAGATGGAGTTATCTGGGACAAATGCACGTGCTTATCTTCCCACGAGTGTGCACTAGAGTTTGGCTATGGAAAAAGCGATCAAGCTATCTGCTGAGGTTGCCAATGCCCTCAAGGCTGGAAAGCCCGTAGTTGCTCTGGAATCTACGATTATCAGCCATGGATTGCCTCGTCCTTCAAATCTTGAGGTCGCCCTCGAATGCGAACGAATCGTTCGTGATGCAGGTGCCGTTCCAGCAACTATCGCATTGCTGGATGGAAAGATTTTGGTCGGATTAGAAGGCCCAGAGCTTGAAGCGATCGCAAATCGTGATGACATTTCAAAAGCATCTATCCGTGATCTTGCGATCATTGTTGCTCAAGGCAAGAGCGCGGCAACAACGGTAGCTGCAACAGCGCACATCGCAGCACTTGCTGGAATTCACGTCTTTGCCACAGGTGGTCTTGGTGGAGTTCATAGAGGTGCAAATGAATCCTTTGATGAATCTGCAGATCTCACCGCTCTGGCTAATGTTGATATGACCATGATCTGTGCAGGTGTGAAATCAATTTTGGATGTTCCTGCAACTTTAGAACGACTCGAAACTTTGGCTATTAGCCTTGTTGGATATAAGACAACCGCTTTCCCTGGTTTTTACCTCACAGATTCTGGCTTCACATTGGAGCATCGAGTTGACTCACCCGAGGAGATTGCCGCCATCATTAAAGCGCGCAAAGAGGTTGGCACTTTGAGCAAAGCACTTGTTGTTGCAAATCCAGTTGTGAAGGAGATGAATAAGGCTCTGCATGATGAGATTTTGAAATCTGGTTTGGAAAAAGCTCACAAGATAGGTGTGATTGGTAAGGCTGTTACGCCATTCTTGCTGGAGCATTTCCACACCACTTCTAAGGGTGAATCCTTAGCAATCAACACTGAAATCATTAAAGCCAACTGTCTACTAGGTGCGCAGATTGCGGTGGCGCTTCAATGAAAAAGATTCTCTGCATAGGCGATTTAGCACTTGATGTTATTTCACAGCTCAAAGAGCCGATCAATTATGGAAATGACACTGCCAGCAGAATCTCTAGCCACCCAGGTGGGCAAGCGGCAAATGTTGCAACATGGATTACACGCACAAATTCAAAGGCTCATTTAGTAGCTCGAACAGGTAATGATCCCGTTGGATTTGCCCTTATTTCAGACTTGGATAAGTACGGCGTTGAACACCTTAATTTGATGCACAGCGGACGCCCAACTGGTGTCGTTGTGATCTTGGTTGATGCAAATGGTGAGCGCACAATGTTTCCTGACAATGGAGCAAATGCAGATCTTGAAGCTTCTGATCTGCCACCGCTCGATGATGTCGATGGTGTGTATTTATCCGGTTATGCGCTTCTTGATTTCCGTAGCCGTGATGCGGTAATCGCGATGATCAAAAAAATCAAGGCGGCAGGTAAGCCAATATTCTTCGATCCAACGACAACTGGTGCGATGAAGATCGTTAGGCGTGAAGAGGTTCTGTCATGGGTTTCAATGATGGATGGAATTCTTCTCAATAGTGAAGAGGCTTTGTACCTAGGTGCTGCAGATGAAGTTGCATCAGCTGGAGAAAATCTCTCGAAGTACACACCTTTAGTAGTTATAAAATTGGGTTCAAAGGGTGCGATGGCGATCAATGGAAGTGAAAGAGCCAAGGTTTCTGCTGTCACAACCAATGTTGTCGACACAACAGGTGCTGGTGACTCCTTTGCTGCTGGATTTATTCCAAAGTGGCTGGAAACAAGTGATTTAACTCAAGCACTTTCCGCCGGTGCTGCATTGGCAGCAAAGTGCGTTTCATCTGTTGGGGCGCGCCCTCCCCTAAATTAAGGCTGACTCTTGGCAGAATGCCCCAATGGCAACTGCGAAGACTCCCGCGAAATCTGCGGCTAAGGGTAAGAAACCTGCTGGACCAAAGCCCGGCGAGTACCCAGGAAAGATCGTTGACATCGATGTTTCCAAAGAGGTTTCAGAATCTTTTCTTGAATACGCGTACTCGGTAATTTACTCTCGCGCTCTTCCTGATGCACGTGATGGTTTAAAACCCGTTCATCGTCGCATTCTTCACCAGATGGCAGATATGGGTCTGCGCCCAGAGCGCGGACATGTAAAGAGTGCACGTGTTGTTGGCGAGGTAATGGGTAAGTTGCACCCACACGGAGATGGTGCAATTTACGACGCATTGGTTCGTATGGCGCAGAGTTTCTCAATGGGATTGCCATTAATTGATGGACACGGAAACTTTGGTTCTCTCGATGCTGGTCCTGCAGCGATGCGTTACACCGAGGCGCGTTTAGCACCCGCTGCAATGTCTATGGTTGCAGAAGCAGATGAAGACACCGTTGATTTTGGTCCGAACTACGATGGTCAGCTTTCAGAACCGATTGTTTTGCCTGCTGCTTATCCAAATCTGCTTGTCAATGGCGGCTCTGGAATTGCTGTTGGTATGGCCACAAATATGGCTCCCCACAACTTAAGCGAAGTTATCGCTGCCACTAAGTTTCTTATCGAAAACCCCACCGCAACTGTTAAGCAGTTAATGAAGTTTGTACCTGGTCCAGATTTCCCCACAGGTGGCGAGATTGTTGGTCTCGATGGTGTTAGTGAGGCGTACTCAACCGGCAAGGGATCCTTTAAGGTTCGCGCTACAGTTGAAATTGAAAAGGTGACATCTCGCAAGATGGGAATTGTCATCAAGGAGCTTCCCTACACAATTGGACCTGAGAAGGTTGTAGAGCGTATTGCCGCCCTAGTTAAGGCTAAGAAGATTCAAGGAATCAGCGACATCATCGATCTTTCTGATGGCCAGACCGGTACAAATGTTGTGATCGAGATTAAGAATGGCTTTGAACCTGAGGAGATCCTAGAAAAGCTATATGCGTTAACTCCGATGGAGGATGCATTTGCAATTAACGCTGTTGCTTTGGTGAAGGGTCGTCCACAAACTCTTGGCCTTAAAGAACTTCTGCGAGTGTTCATTGATCACCGCATTGAAGTTGTACGTCGACGTTCTGAGTTCCGCAAGGCAAAGGCTGAAGCGCGTCTTGGCTTAGTTGATGGATTGCTCAAGGCGATTATCGATATCGACAAGGTCATCAAGATCATTCGCGCCAGTGATGATGCAGCGACAGCAAAAGATAAGTTGATCAAGGACTTTAAACTCAATGATGAGCAAGCAACCTATATCTTGGATATGCCACTTCGTCGCTTGACCAAAATGAGCAAGATTGAACTCGAAACGGAGCAAAAGGAACTTAAGAGCACAATCGCAGAGCTGACAAAGTTGCTCAAGAACGAAGATGCAATCAGGGCTCAAGTTTCTGCAGAGTTAACTGCGGTCGGAAAGTCATATGCAACACCTCGTCGAACACGAATTGGTGCTGCTTAACCTCTCCCGATAGAGTTCGGTGTGATTTCAACCCAAGCGCTCGAACTTCGTGCAGGTGCTCGCCTTCTTGTTAAGGGCGTTACCGTTCGCATCAACAGTGGTGACCGCATTGGTTTTGTTGGTCGAAATGGTGCTGGTAAATCAACCCTTGCAAAAGTACTAGCTGGTGAAACTATGCCTGCAGGTGGTGCGGTTAATCGCACAGGAAAAATTGGTTACCTACCCCAGGATCCCCGTACTGGAGATGAACCAGGAACCGTGATTGATCGAATTTTATCTGCTCGCGCATTAGATCAAATCGCAGCGCGAATGCGTTCAGTTGAAGAAGAGATGGCAACAGCGCAGGGTGAAGCTTTAGAAAAAGCGATGGATCGTTACACACGTGTTGAGGCAGAGTTTTCAGCAGCTGGAGGATATGCAGCAACCGCAGAAGCAGAAGCGATCGCAACATCCCTTGGCGTTGCTGAAGCTGTCTTTGGAAATGAATTATCAACGCTTTCTGGTGGTCAGCGTCGTCGAATCGAATTAGCTCGCATTCTCTTTAGCGGTGCTGAAACCCTTTTGCTAGATGAGCCGACAAACCACTTGGATGCTGACTCCATTATGTGGTTGCGAGAGTTTTTATCTAAATACTCAGGTGGTCTGGTCATCATCTCTCACGATGTGAACTTGATCGAAACCGTTGTTAACAAGGTGTTCTACTTAGATGCCAACCGTAACTGCATCGATGTGTACAACCTTGGGTGGAAGGCGTACTTGTTACAGCGTGAACAGGATGAGCACCGCCGTAAGAAGGAGCGCGCAAACGCAGAAAAACGTGCAGAGATTTTGCAGAAGCAGGGCGAGAAGATGCGCGCAAAGGCATCGAAGGCAACAGCTGCGCAAGGCATGTTACGTCGCGCTGAAAAACTACGCAGCGGTCTGGATGATGTTCGAGTCGCTGACAAGGTTGCAAAGCTGCGCTTCCCTACCCCAGCCCCTTGTGGCAAGACTCCGCTTTCTGGAGAAGAGCTTTCAAAGAATTACGGATCTCTTGAAATCTTTACCGATGTTTCATGTGTGATCGATAAGGGTTCTCGTGTTGTAATTCTTGGACTTAACGGTGCAGGAAAGACAACCCTGCTACGCATTTTGGCTGGAGAACTTGAATCAGATACCGGCAAGGTTGAACATGGCCATGGTTTGAAGATCGGTTACTACGCCCAGGAGCATGAATCCCTAGATTTCGAACGCACGATCCTAGAAAACATGATGTCTGCTACTCCAGATATTCGCGAACCTGAAGCTCGTAATACTTTGGGTTCATTCCTATTTGTTGGCGATGATGTTCATAAGCCAGTGAAGGTCTTGTCAGGTGGAGAAAGAACTCGTTTAGCTTTAGCGGTTCTCGTTGTATCTGCTGCAAATGTTTTGCTACTAGATGAGCCAACGAACAACTTAGATCCAGCATCTCGTGCTGAGATCCTTGGCGCACTGGCTGAATACCAAGGCTCGGTCATCATGGTTTCTCACGATGAAGGCGCGGTTCAAGCACTTAAGCCTGAGCGTGTGATCTTGTTGCCCGATGGCGATGAGGATTTATGGAAAGAGGAGTACTTCGACTTAGTCTCTATTGACTAATCAAGGGCTACTTCATTTACCAAATCTTCAAAATCATCGATTGTTGATTCTGTTGCCCCGCGAACTTTTCCGGCATCATCCCACTGGCGCAGCAACACAGCTTGATGAGCAAATTGCTGCTGAATAAAGTCGGTGGCTTCCGATTCAGAAAATACACCACCTTGAATATCTAAGGTTAATTGGCTGGCTTCAGACAATTTTTCATAATATGTGGGATCGGTTGCTACTAAGTATTTTTTTGCATCAACATGCAATCTGACCACTTGAACAATACTGTTAGGGAAGCGTTTTGAAATCCATTCAGCTCCAACGTCATCATGATGCATGTCAATACCTGAATCTTGAGCAGAAGCAGCATCTGGAACCAAAATATGTCCAATATCATGCAAAAGTGCGGCTACTATCAACCAATCTGGCGCATCATCGACACGAGCCCTTTCAGCGCATTGGATCATGTGTTCGACCAAAGTTATATCTTCACCTAAATACTCTTCGGCCTTGGCTAACTCAAACAACTCTTTTACCTCAAGAAAAGCACTCATGATTCTAAAGAATCCTCTAACATGCTCCACTTACTAATCAAGCCATCTAAATCGGCGTATGCACCCTGCAACTGGCGATTTCCAGAAGACTCGAACCCAGTTCGGGAATGCAACAGTCGAGTATTGTCAAAAATCACGCAATGTCCCGGTTCCAAACGAAACTCATGCATATTCGCAGGGTCATTAACAATTACCGCAAAAGCCCGAAGGGCTTCATAGACCTCTTCTATATCCACATCATTATATGGGGGCTGCATAGAACGATCATTCCAACGAATTTCTATGATTTCTTCCATACTGTCGACCTTAATGATTGGCGCTGTTGTCGTTAAGTGAGTAGTCGGGTTTTGATATTCAAAATGAAACAGTCTCGTTGACAGCATGTCAAAACTTTCAGGATCACTGTTTCGCAACAACATCGCTGCTCTAAAACCATCTACCAAACCAGAATTGCCACCCTCAACATTGGTCTCTAAACAATGTAAAAGCTGCAAGGTTGGAACTGGATCGCGGTAAGGGTTATCAGTATGAGGAGCGATCGGCAAGTTTGTAAAGGCCAAATTGTTAGGGTCATTTTCAATTCGTACCTCGAAAACATCACCGTAATTAGTTAAACGTGGATAACCAAAACTCTTAATTAATTCGAGCAAAGATCGGTCATGTGTTGGGAGATTTTCAATTATTGCAAAACCAAAAGTTACGATTTGATCTAACATTTCGTACATTTCTGATTTATCAATGCATATCTCTAACCAATTAAATCTCTCTGTTGGAGCGTTCTCGGCATCCCATAAAACTTTAGCGCCTTCACCACGTAAATTAATTGGCACTAACTCGTGCACGAGATCGTCAATCGTTTCTGCACTTAATTCAACTTGATGTCCGTCACTTAACATGAATGTGACAACGCCTTTTTCTTCATCTTCTTCTATTTCTGTAACAGCTAAATCGGGATCTAGTTCTAAAACAGATCGCAATCGTTGGCCGCTGACCAAGTCGCGACATTGAGGACATCGACAGTGATCTCTAATCAACTGAGCCGAGATTTCTTCAATGTCTTGGGGTTCAACTAAAAATTCAATGTCATCCATGGCTGGAGTAAATCCCATGGAAAGGATTTAGATAAGGGTGAAAAGGTTAAGGCGAGGAAAACAGTTGGATAACTTCGAAACTAAGCGTCGATGTGATCGCGGTCGATCTCCGCATTAGCAATGAACTCTTTACGTGGCGCAACATCGCTACCCATCAAAAGTTCAAACATCGCCTCTGATGCCGCTGCATCTGAAACAGTAATACGACGCAAAGTACGAGCATCTGGATCCATTGTGGTTTCACGGAGTTGATCTGCATCCATTTCGCCAAGGCCTTTGTAGCGCTGAATAGGCTCCTTCCAGCGCTTTCCTTCCTTCTTAAGCTCTGCAGTTACCTTCTTCATCTCATCATCACTGTAGGTGTAGATGTAATTACCCTTCTTACCTCCCCCGCCAACAACTTCAATGCGGTGGAGAGGTGGAATCGCTGCAAATACGCGGCCTGAATCAATCAGTGGGCGCATGTAGCGATACATGAGGGTAAGAAGCAAACAACGAATGTGGGCACCATCAACATCAGCATCTGACATCAAGATAATGCGACCGTAACGAGCCTCATCTAATTCAAAGGACTTTCCAGAACCTGCACCGATTACCTGAATGATCGATCCACACTCTTTATCCTCAAGCATCTGAGAAAGTGATGCCTTCTGAACATTTAAAATCTTTCCACGGATCGGCAGGATTGCCTGGAACTCGCTATTACGGGCGGCCTTGGTTGTTCCAAGTGCCGAGTCACCTTCTACGATGAACAATTCAGTGCGTGTTACATCCTCTGAGCGGCAATCTGAGAGCTTTGTAGGAAGCGATGATGACTCAAGTGCGTTCTTACGACGCTGAAGATCCTTGTGAGCACGTGCACTAATTCGTGTACGAGATGCTGCTGCAATCTTTTCAAGGACCAAACGACCATTTGCCTTGTCGATGCGCTTAGAAGTATTGAAGTACTCCTTCATCTTTTCTGCGACAACGGCGGAAACAATTCGAGTTGCAGCCGCTGTTCCTAAAACTTCCTTGGTCTGGCCTTCAAACTGTGGCTCTGACATACGAACAGTTACGACCGCCGTCAAACCTTCGAGAACATCATCTTTAATTACATCGATCTCTTTGTTAGCTAATGTTTTGGTTGAACGCAGAGCTTCATTGACAACCTTGATCAACGCTCTTTCAAAACCTAAAACGTGGGTTCCGCCTTTAGGTGTTGCAATGATGTTTACAAATGAGCGTTGGGTGGTCTCAAAACCATTGCCCCACTTCATCGCGATATCAACCTCCATATCGCGCTCAACCTCAGTTGAAACCATATGGCCCTTGTCATCTAGAACAGGAACTGTTTCTTGGTAGTGACCGGTGCCGTAGATGCGAATAACATCGCCAACAGGCTCATCAGGCTGCAGATAATTACAGTACTCAGTAATTCCGCTCTTATGGAAGAAGGTTTCACTTGTCTTGGTCTTTGTACGATTGTCATTAACAATCAGCGTTAGCCCTGGAACAAGGTATGAAGTCTGGCGTGCTCGTGCGTAAATATCCTCTAGATCAAGCTCTGCTTCCTTAAGGAAGATCTGACGATCGCTCCACCATTTAATGCGGGTACCAGTGATCTTTGATGAAATCTTTCCAATTACTCGCAACCCTGATTTTGGCTCAAATGGTGCCTTAGGACCATCACCATCAAAGATTCCTGCAGTTCCGCGTTGGAATGACATCCAATAAATTTTGCCATCGCGATCCACTTCGACATCAAGGCGTGATGCAAGCGCGTTTACAACAGATGCACCAACACCGTGCAGACCGCCAGAGGCAGCGTATGAACCTCCACCAAACTTTCCACCTGCATGCAGTTTGGTGAGAACAACTTCAACACCTGTTAAACCTGTCTTTGGTTCTTTATCGACTGGAATTCCGCGGCCATCATCGTGGACTTCAACAGAGCCATCAGATTCAAGATTGATTTCGATCTTCTTGCAATGTCCGGCAAGTGACTCATCAACTGAGTTATCAATAATTTCCCACAAGCAGTGCATAAGGCCACGTGAATCGGTTGAACCGATGTACATACCTGGGCGTTTGCGAACGGCATCTAGACCCTCGAGGACTGCGAGATCTTTTGCGGTATAGCTATCTTGCAAAGGGGTCGCAGTTCCATCTTTCTCGGCCATGGGGCGAAAGATTATCCGTCTCACCCTATTTTTCAGCGTAAGCGCGCCGAAAGGGTCTCAGATATTGGAATTTGTCGACTCTCAGTGTTAATTCAGCGTTAATTAGTGAAATTAAATGAAATTTAACGAGCGGGGAATAAATATATGTGGTTTCCTGTTCCATAGAAGGAAGTAAGAAGTAACGGCACTCGGAGAGAATAAGGGAAGAGAAATGACAGAACAGTTGTTGCTTGAATCAGTACCTCTTAACGCCCTTGATCGTTGCGATCGATGCGGCGCACAGGCTTATGTCCGTGCAGTGCTTCTTAACGGCGGAGAATTGATGTTCTGTGCTCATCACGGCAAGGAGTACGCTGAAAAGCTAAAGACCGTTGCCGCAAAGATTCAAGATGAATCAGAAAAGCTGATTGAATCTAAAAACTAATCTTTTTTATCGAGAAAGCCCTTGTGCGAGCCATCGCAGAAGGGCTTTTCTTGTGAGTGGCCGCAGCCACAAAACTTTGGGTTCTCAATTGTTTCAATGACATTGCCTTCAGAATCAACAATGTCAATCGTTCCAGTTACACGGATAGATCCGCTCTTCGGATTAATGAAAACCTTATTGTTCTCCACTGATTTCTAGCTCTCTTAATCTAGATAATCGCGAAGAACCTGGCTACGTGATGGGTGACGAAGCTTTGACATTGTCTTTGATTCGATCTGACGAATACGTTCACGAGTTACTCCGTAAACCTTTCCGATCTCATCAAGTGTCTTAGGTTGTCCATCAGTTAAACCAAATCGCATTGCAACTACACCGGCTTCACGCTCTGACAAGGTGTCCAGAACTGAGTGCAGCTGCTCTTGCAACAATGTGAATGAAACCGCATCAGCTGGAACAACCGCTTCAGAGTCTTCGATCAAATCACCAAACTCTGAATCTCCTTCTTCACCTAATGGTGTGTGAAGTGAGATTGGTTCACGACCGTACTTTTGAACTTCGACAACCTTCTCAGGTGTCATGTCGAGTTCCTTAGCTAGCTCTTCAGGTGTCGGTTCACGACCAAGATCCTGAAGCATCTGGCGCTGTACACGTGCCAACTTATTAATAACTTCAACCATGTGTACCGGGATACGAATCGTGCGAGCCTGGTCAGCCATCGCGCGGGTAATCGCCTGGCGAATCCACCATGTTGCATATGTCGAGAACTTGTAACCCTTTGTGTAGTCGAACTTCTCAACCGCACGGATCAGACCCAAGTTACCTTCCTGAATCAAATCTAGGAACAACATTCCACGACCGGTGTAGCGCTTTGCAAGAGATACAACCAGACGAAGGTTTGCTTCTAGCAAGTGGTTCTTCGCGCGCTTTCCATCTTCAACAAGCCATTCCAGTTCGCGCTTGTACTTCTTATCAAGCTTCTTCTCGTGCTTTAACTTTTCTTCTGCAAAAAGACCAACTTCTACGCGTGTAGCAAGCTCAACTTCAAGCTCTGCATTCAGTAGCGCAACGCGGCCGATCTGCTTTAAGTAATCCTTTACAGGGTCGGCGGTAGCTCCAGCTGTCATAACTGTTTGAGCAGGTGCATCATCTTCTTCAGATGCCTTTAATGTAAATGCATTCTCTTCATTACCTTGAGTTGTCTCATCAGAGGCAAGATCTACAACACGTGGTTGATTTCCCTTATCCTCTTCTTCGCTGTCAATAATTTCGACAACTTCCTTGATAAGAGTTTCTACATCTTCTAACTCAACCTCTTCTAACTCAACCTCTTCGCCATCAATCTTTGTGACAATCGCCTTGCCAGTCTTTGCATCCAGCTTGGGTGCGGGAGCAGCCTTTACCGCTTCCGGCTTTGGAGCAATGAGATTGTATTCAGCCTTCTTCAAAATTCGTGAAGGTGAACCAAGTCCGCCCTTGCGTAACTTCTCGATTAATACTGGGACCTCAGTTGCGAGCGCACGGGCCTCATCCACTAAATCCTTGTCAGCCTTCTTTGGAATTCTATTAATTGATGTAACGCCACGTGAATCTAACTCTGCAAGAACCTCATTTTGACGAATTACCGCATTTTTAGCATCAACAATTTGCTGAACATCTTTAGCTGTTAAATCCTTTTTCAGTTCAATCTTCTTTGCAGGGGCTGCCTTTTTAACAGGAGCTGCCGCTTTCTTTACTGGCGCTGCCTTTTTTACAGGGGCCGCTTTCTTTGCTGGCGCTGCTGCTTTTTTAACAGCTGCCTTTTTAACTGGCGCAACAGCCTTCTTCGCAGGTGCGGCTTTTTTAGCGGCTACTTTTTTAATTGGGGCAGCAGCTTTCTTAGCTGGTGCATCTTTCTTGGATGAAGTTTTTGCTTTCACCTTGTTTTTGAGCGCACTAAATACAGCCACAATTGTCCTTTGATTTATTTCAGCGAAGCCGCTGAAGCGATAGGTATATTATAATTTGTCCACAGGGGTAAATGCACATCCAAAAGGCCTATTTGGCCAGATTTAAAGCCTCTCGCACCACATTTCCCACACTCTCAACCTCTACTAGAAAGCCATCATGGCCAAATGGGCTTGAAATGGTCACTAAAGGGGCGGCTGCGGGGGCTAATTCGGCGATCTCGGCCTGGAGGCGTACCGGAAAGAGTCGATCGGTGTCGATCGAGACAGCCACCACTGGAACCTTGATGGTGGCCAGAGCGGCGGCGACACCGCCTCGATCCCGGCCAATATCGTGGCTATTCATCGCCTCAGTCAGAGCGATATAGGTATTGGCATCAAAACGCTTAGCTAACTTATCGGCTTGGTGATCCAGATATGACTCGACCGCATAACGACCGGTGTCATCTCCCTGCATCTGGCGACCAAAACGAATATCCATCTCAGCCTCTGTTCTATATGTCAGATGAGCGATCCGCCGAGCAATCCCCATTCCCTCATCGGGGCCGATCTCTTGATCGTAGTAATCACCCTTATTGAAGTGCGGATCAGATTTGATTGCACGAATTTGAATTGATGCGGTACCGATCTGATCCCCTGTTGCAACTGCAGATGATCCGATTGTGCAGATAGCGCCCACACGATCTGGTAGCTGCACCGCCCATTCCAAGGCACGCATTCCACCTAAAGATGGCCCAACCGCAAGTTTGTACCTTTGGATTCCGATTGCATCTGTAAATGCAATCTCGGCATTGACCATGTCCCGAATAGTTACCGCGGGAAAACGAGAACCCCAACGCTTTCCATCAGCTGCTATCGATGATGGGCCTGTTGATCCCTGACATCCGCCAATCACATTAGGACAGACAACAAAGTATGTGTCGGTATCAAATGGCAATCCTGGGCCGACCATAGATGGCCACCACCCCGGAACATCTGACCAACCCGTCATTGCATGATTTACTAAAATCGCATTGTCTTTAGCAGCATTTAACTCACCCCATGTTTGGTAGGCGATAGTGACATCAGGAAGTGTCTCGCCACTTTCAAGAAGGAGAGAACCGATCTTGATGAACTTTCGTTCGCCCGGATCATCTGTCTCTAGCCATGCACCTGTTGCGGTCAATTGAAATCCTTCACCTGCGCTTGTCGCATTAGCGACCTGTTCGTCACCCGGAGCACCCCGCCGCGGTGGAGGGTTGCCGCCTACTAAGCCGGGGCTAATACGTAGGACTCGTGAACGGTGTAATTCTAGCGACTAGGCCTCAAAAATCCCAGCGGTTACCTTGGGGTGTAGCTCCACCCGCATCGCAGCAAATGCAGCGGCGGGCCAGCCTGAGCCAAAGACTCTGCGCAACAAAATGGTTAATGAGTACTTTGGATCATCCGCCGTTGCTCGATCTAATGCACGGTACGCCAGTTCGCTATCACCACGTTCATAGGCCAAGGTTGCAAACAAGCAAGCAACTGGAGCTACAAAACCAACTGGTGCTACCCGCAAAAGATATAGCCACATATTCCAGTAGATATCAAAGGTTTTTGCGTTGTGGGTACCCAATGCGAAATCTCGAACTTGAATATCCAGAAGCCGTCCCAATACCTGGGACATGAGCTCGACATCACATTGATAGCCGCGATCTGCAAACTGCATCGATAGATCTATGACCGCGGTGGCACCATCTCTTTGCAGCAGATTGAGATCATCCATGTCAGGGCGTAAAGCAAAGGTGTTAACACTTTCAATGAATTCAGGATCTGTTGAAAGTGGAAGAGATGTGATGCTGACATACATATTTTCAGTGGTCATGGTTTTATCCTTTGCGTGTGATGAAGTGAGTAGGTGCTTGAACAACTGTTACTTGTGCGATCGAAATCTTTTTTACCGTTCCTGTTACAGCTCGAACTTGGGCGTTATGGGTATAGCTGCCATTCCAAGTTGTCAGTAAAGAAATGACATAGGTGCCTGGTCGTGAATATGTGTGTCGGATACTGCCTGTCGGATACGGGGCACCGTTATCTGTTGTCGAATAAAAGGAGCCATCACCAAAGCTCCATGTAAAGGATGGTCGCAAGGCAACATCTACGACCTCGCCAATAATGTCGACTCGACTTTGAAACAATGATGGAAGGTCGCACCAGAAATACACAGGCACATTGACCAAGGGTTCAAATTCGGGTTGATAAGCAACACCTGCGGTGGGCACTAGTTGTGTTAATCGATCGCTGAGATTGACCTTGGTTGTTCTCTTCTTAATGCGCGGTTTGTAGGTGCGCTTAACTGCCGGCCTCTTTACAACAACCTTTGGCGTTACGGGTGGAAAAAACAATGGCCGGACCGTTGGCTTTGGGGAGGGTTTTACCTTTGTTTTTTTAGGTGCCTGGGTGATGGTTTTCTTTGTGGTGGTGTTGCCCTTTCGGGCCTCGATAATGATGTGATTGTTATCGGTATAGACATTGATGCATGCTTTTTCTGAGCATTGATCAGCTACCGCCGGTGCAGGAAGAGCAAAGAGAAGTGCGAATATGACAATGATGGCGACCATGTGCGGCACGATAAATTGCCGCGCAGACGGTATTTCAAACCACTGCGCCAACTGTGGATAGGTGTGACAGGCTAGGAGCATGGCAGCGCGCGATGGTGATGGTTGGGTCCAATGCGCCTGCGGTAATAAACATTGGGGCCTTAATGGTGCGGCGGGGGTTTTGATTGTGCGTGGCCAGGAAATCCTGCTGCAACATCGCGCACCATGGGTGCACAACGGCGATACCTGGGGAATCCCCGGTGGTGCACGTGATTCTCATGAAACAACTATTCAAGCTGCTTTTCGGGAAGCGGTTGAGGAAACCGGAATCGACACCGAGTTATTGAGCCCGTTACATACCTTTACCGATGATCATGGTGATTGGAAATACGAAACCGTTATTGCACGCGCATCAGAGGGTTTAATCGCTCATGAAGTAAATGATGAATCCCATGAACTTCGCTGGGTGAATATTGGTGATGTCAATGAACTGCCTTTGCATCCCAGCTTTGCTAAATCCTGGCCTGAATTAGTGAAACTGCTTAATAACTTTATCGGCCCACGCTAATTCGGTTTCAGTGCTGTGCGCCACCACGACTACGGTGGTTCCATCATCAGCTAGCTGTTGCAAAAGTTCAATAATCTTTTTGCGACTGGAAATATCCTGGGCAGCCAACGGTTCATCCAACAAAAGAACTGGTGTCTTTTGCGCAATCGCTTGAGCGATTGCAACACGTTGGGACTCGCCTCCAGACAAGGTTGTCACTAAACGATCTGCGATTGCTGTCAGCCCCAGTGCTTGTAGAACATTGGTTGAATCTCCGCCCATTTCTACAATCTCGCGTACGGTAAATCCCAAGGTAAAGCTTTGATTTTGAATCGCCATAGCGCGCATACCCGCTAATGTGCCGGCGGAAGTCAGTATCGGATGGACCTCATCAATCGTGATCGTTCCTTTATCTGGTGCGATATCTCCAGCAATTGCCGCCAGCAGCGTTGATTTACCACAACCGTTAGGGCCAATAATGACGGTGATTGAACCAGCGGGAATTTGTTCTGAATAATCATAAATAATTTCGCGGCCATCGCGCACAATTGTAATCTCATCAATAGTAATCATTGAGTTCTCCAAACATTGTTTTTGAATGCAACTAGTGCGATAAGAACTGGTGCGCCCAATAAAGCTGTGGCTAAGCCAATAGGAAGCTCATTGGGCTGGGCAATTGTTCGCGACAAGGTGTCGGCTACTACAACGATTAATCCACCGATGATCGCGCTATGTATGACTAGTTTGCGATGAGATGGGCCGAAGATAAAACGTGCAATATGAGGTGCAGCTAAACCAATAAAGGCAATGGAACCAACGGTGCTCACCGCTCCACCGGCCAAGATCGACAGGGCGATCAATGCAATCAAACGGATCCGAGCGACATTGACACCTAAATGAAAAGCGGTCGAATCTCCTAATGAAAGTCGATCTAAAGTTGGGGCAATCTTCCAGGCAATTGCGATGCCGATCACTGCAGTAATTGCGATGCCGATCAAATTTTCCGATGTGATTAGCGCAAGGGATCCAAAGCTCCAGAATGAGATTGAACGAGCATCGGCACGAGAAGCCATTGCTGATGCAATTCCAACAAATGAGGTAACGATTGCAGAGACTGCGATGCCAACAATTATTAAAGTAAAGGATGAAAGTGAGCCGCGAATAGCAGCCAACTTAAAGGTCAGCGATGTTGTCAGAAGTGCACCAACGGTGCCGCATGCAATTGCACCAATTGATCCGACTTCAACGAGCCCCGAACTAATCGCAAGGACCGCTCCAAATGAGGCACCTGCAGCGGTTCCCAGGATTGCGGGCTCTGCGACCGCGTTATTGCAGGCACCTTGCGCCAACAAACCAGCCACACCTAGCGCAGCACCAACAATGACGGCAGCGGTTACTCGAGGAAATCTGATCTGCCACAGAATTTCATTGCTATCTGGGTTGATTAAGGCTGACCAAAAATCATCGATCTGAGTTGCACCTACATACAAAGAGACAACAAATGCTGCTACTAACAAAGATGCGGGAAGCCATTTTTTCATGGGACAACCTTGCCAAGGGCTTTAGCTAATGCTTCAACCAATGATGGTGTTCTGGGCCCAAAGGACAGCAACAGGGAATCATCAACATCGATGACCGCTGAATTCTTTCCGGCATTGGTTTGCGCAACCCCCGGAAGTTTCAACAAACCTTGTACTCCCCCAACAGATTCCAGACCTTTGCTCATGACAAGAATGACATCGGGGTTAAGGGCGGCAAGACTTTCGGCGGTCAAGGTATTAAATGGTCGATCTAAAGTTTGAGCACCAACATCAACTGCTCCAATTGCTTGTAACAATGAATCAGCACCTGATCCTTGGCCTCCGATTAAATAGATTGAAGATGTTCCTCGCAGATAAAGAAATGCCACTCGTGGAGAACTCTTGAGCGAAGATATCTCCAATGATGTGTTTAGCTCTTGTATCAAGTGTTCAGCTTGTTCCTGTGCACCAATTGCACGACCTATGGCACGAACCTTGATGGGTAGCTCTTTAAGGCTCCAGCTTTCTGGCGTTTCAATAACTGAGATACCAGCAGATTTAATGGTTTCAATTGCAGATCTTGGCCCAGTAGATGCATCGATCAATACGAGATCGGGTTTTAAAGATATGACCTTCTCTGGCAAAACCTGATGCCCTGATGTCACTATCGGAATATCGGCTAAGGAATCTTCAGTACTGGAGATATCTCGACCCACAATGATTGATTGCGCGTTCAGAGATTGAATGATCTCGGCGACACCATTTGCTAATACAACGACCCGTGACACCGTTAACGATGTTTCGCTGGTGAGTGAAATCGATCTCACATCTTCCTGAGAGATTGTGTAACTGCTGGCAACTGGGCTTTGTGAGCAGCCTGAAAGCAGCACAGCAAGCACAAAAATCAGCACTTTTCTCATGGGGATAGTCTGCCAAATCTTTCTACGACATATATCTGTGTCCTGTCGGATAAGTGTTTTCAAGGGCTAATTTAGAGTTTGGCTATGAAGAAGTTGGTGGCTTTAATAGCAGCGATCACTCTTTCATCCATGCCTTTGGCGACTGCGACATCAATCAAAGGCTCACAAGGTCAGATTTTCTCCGTTTCGAAAACAACGGTTAAAAGTGGATCAATTGTCACAGTCAATGGAAAGTACTTTGATGAAACCGTTGGGATCTATGTTGCATTTTGTGTTGTTCCCCCAAAGGGAAAGGCACCAACTCCATGTGGTGGCGGAGTAAACAAAGCTGGATTAAATGAGGCCTCATTCTGGATCTCTTCAAACCCGCCGCCCTATGCAATTGGTTTAACTGAGGAGTTCTTACCCGGAGGGCGATTTACTCAAAAGGTAAAGATTTCAAATAAGATTGGAAAGTTTGATTGCACCAAGGTTAAGTGTGCGATCACAGTTCGTGCCGATCATCTGCGAAGCAATGATCGAAGTTCAGATCTATTCATCCCCATTATAGTTAAATAAGGAGAAACATGAAGAAGTTGGTTGTTGTTGCTGTTTTGATCGCCTCACTAATGACACCTGTGTCGGCACAAGCCGCTGAAACAAAGTTTGTTGGAGGCCCACTTACTAATCTTGAAACTCAAGGTGCAACTATCAATCTGACCCTTTCAAATGTTCCAGCAAAAGGTGGCCTCTATCTGATGCAGTGCGTTGAGGGTCTTGCAGGTGCACGTCCAACTTTGTGCAACAAAGCGGTCGAGCTATGGATCTCAGCTGCCCGTGGCGCATCATTTCTTCCAACAGATGCCATCAAATTCAAGCCGACTGGAAGTTTTGTATCTGGCGCTACGACCGTTGATTGCAGTGTAGATAAGTGCGGAATCTTCATTAGATTTGATCACACCGTTGCAACTGATCTCTCAGAGGATCAATTCATCCCCCTAACTTTTAAGGCGGCAACGACAGCTGCTGTTGCGCTACCTAATGATGAGATCACCGCAACTATCAATGGAGTTGTCGTAAGTACTCGTTCTCCAATTACCTTGACCTACCGCCAGTTTGCAGTGGTTTCGGCAGCCTCTAAAGCTGGGGCCACAATCAGCTTTGCCTCGCTAGCTCCAGTCTGTGCTCTGAATGGTTCTGAGATCACACCGCTTACAGGAGTCGGTGAATGTGCAATCTCAGTGACATCTGCAGGTAATGACAAGTTCGCTGGAGTTACAGCAATTCTGCCGATTCGTCTGGCACTGGGAGCTCAAAACGTTGGTGAGTTCACAGCTCCCAAGAGCATTAAGGTCGGCAAGAGATTAGATCTTCCGACCTTGAGCAACTTTGGCGAAAAGGTCAGTTACAAATCCTCGGGTGCCTGCTCTGTATCTAAGACAAGGGTCACATTCAAAAAAGGTAAGTGCACAATCACTGCAACCGCACCTGCAAAGGCTAATAGTTACAAGGCCTTGAATATTAAATACACCGTTACAGGAAAGTAAGGATTATTGAGCGGTTAGGCCATTGATGCAGAAAGTAGTCGCATAAGCGATCTCATCTTCTGCATTGTGGCCTGATTCAATTCTCTTTGTTGATGCATCGGTTATCGCCTGAATAAAGAGCAGAGCACGTTGTGAATCGCTTACCCCTAACTCTTCAACCGCTTTTACTAGGGGTGCCATTAAGGCACGGTGAGCTATGCCAATCTGTTGTGAACGTGATTGGGGCATTGCTGTTGCGTTGAGCGCTTTAGCTAACAAGTGGCGACCATCTGCAATGTATGTGAGTGCTCCCTTAATCCAGCAGGTGACCGTACATTGAGCATCTGCGCACTCTGAAACCGCGGTAATAAGCGTTGTTGCAAAACTTTTGAGTTCATCAATTACTAAATCAGCAACTAGCTCTGAACTGCTACCAAAGTATTCATAGACAGATGTTCGAGATAGACCCGCACGTTGTGCCACAGCGGCCACTGAGATTGCAGCTCCGCCGGACTCTAAAGCGATACTTGCAGCTGCTTCAATCAATTGATTACGTCGCCAATCACGATGAGAGGCTAGATCGGGGGTTTGAATCCTCGGCATAGTGACACCACTCTCACATCGTTGAAAAGCATCTGTATTGTTGCTCGAATCAAAACCTTACAGTACTTTTCATTTATGACAACTTTTATTGAGCCTACATGGCTCTCTAATTGTCCATAGAATTCGCTGTGTTTAATACCGTCGCCCCAAGGAAGTAGCTAATTTATCGTGAGTTCCTTTATTGAGAGCCAAATCGGCGGACTCGGTCCAGCAATCTTTTATCTCACGCTTTTTCTAATCATTTATCTTGAGACGGCTGTAATCCTCGCCTTTTTTATTCCTGGCGACACATTGTTGTTTACTGCAGGTCTCATTGTTGCAACTAGCGGTGATCTCAACATACTTACAACTTCGACCATCGTTGCATTAGCTGCATTTTTGGGAGATCAAACCGCCTACCGTTTAGGTAGAAGGTTTGGATATGGATATATCACCAATAAAAATAGAGCTAGCCTTAATCAACTGGTAAGCAAGGCTGAGTTGTTCTATGAAAAGCATGGAATCTCATCAATGTTCTTGGCCCGCTTTTATCCATGGTTTAGGACATTGATCCCATTTTTGGCGGGTGTAGCCAAGATGAATGCTGCAAAGTTTGGTGTCGTCAATCTTCTCAGCGCTGTTACATGGGGTTTTGGAATTACATGTCTTGGATACTTTGCTAACTCAAATCCAAGTTTGAAGGATGCTTCTCGCTATGTTGCTGCATTTTTCATTGTGCTCAGCATCCTCCTAGCTATCAAAAACTACCGATCTAGAAACTCTGAGAAAGTCGCTTAAGGGAATCCCGTACAACGGCTGGATCAGATGTTCGCCACAGAGGTGGCATTGAGTTAAGTAAGACATTTCCATATCGCTTGGTGACAATGCGAGAGTCCAAAATCGCAACAACTCCTCGATCATCGACTGAACGAATTAAGCGACCCGTACCTTGAGCCAGTAAAAGCGCGGCTCGTGGCAGGGATACCTGCATAAATCCACTACCTCCAGCTGCATCTGCTTGAGATGCTCGTGCGCTCATTACGGGTTCATCGGGGCGTGGAAACGGAATTCGATCAATAGCTACCAATATGCAGCTATTTCCAGGCACATCTACCCCTTGCCACAAAGACATTGTTCCGATCAGAATCGAACTCTCATCCTTTGCAAACCGTGAAACCAATGGCCCAACGGCATCACCTCGTTTTTGCGTGATGATTTTGATGGGAAGTTCAGCTAAAACTTTGCGCAAATGTAAATCCGCAGCTTCAACCCCGCGCCAGGAAGAAAAGAGAGCGAGGGTGCGACCGCCAGCGGCATCAATGAGCTCGCCAAGTTCAGTGAGCACCTCTTGAGATGGTCCATCCCGCCCTGGCTCTAGTAAATGCTTGGGTAGATATAAAACACCTTGATTAGCAAAATCAAAGGGAGAGCCAACATCTAGCATTTGAAGATTAGCCGGATCAACTTCTCCATCCTTGAGTTCTGCGCTCATTTCTTCATTGATTAAAAAGCCGATGCTCTTTGCCATCGAATCAAAACCCTTGCCCACAGTTAAGGTTGCAGATGTAGCGATCACTGGAGTCTTAGTTAAAAGGTTTTCACGTAAGACATCTGATACTGAAAGTGGAGCCAGATAAAGAGTTGAAAATGTTGGCTCATACCAGAGCACCAAACCATCACCCATCTTTAGCAAGGTTGTAGCGGTAGTTGCTATCTCATTGACCGCACCCTTGACTCGGGCTCGTTCTGCTAACGCATCTGTATCGATAATCTCGTCATCTGCCGATAAAAACTGAATGATCGCTTTAGAGCTTTCCATGACCTTACGGATTGAAAACTCAAGGGATTGCGGAATCTCTTCAAGACGACCCTGTGAATTGAAATCACCCTTGATATCTTCACCGTAATCAACCATCGATTCATGAAAATCATTAGCAGCTTTATGAAATGCATCTGAAAGCTTGCCTGGCATGAATTTGCGAGCCATTGCTGCAGCTCGTAAAACTCGATTGGATGTTAACTCGTCGGTGACCGCTTGCGTTGCTCGATCCATAAACTCGTGCGCCTCATCCAGAATCACACAATCTCTTTCGGGCAGAATCGGATGTGAATCCACAATCTCGATCGCAAGCAAGGTGTGATTTGTGATGACGATGTCAGCTGTTTGCGCTTTAGCTTTAGCATTTGCTGCAAAACATTGAGAGCCGAAGGCGCACACATCGGCACCTACACACTCGCGACCTGAAGTGCTATTTGCCGCCCACACGCGGCGATCAACCTCTGGCGCATCATCACGATCTCCACTAACACCAGGAGTTTTAGCCCAAGCGATTAAACGCTTCGCATCTTTTTCTAAAGAGGAAACCTCCATGACCAATTCAGTATCTGGATCAACATCCTCGCTATTCATCTTTTGCAAGCAAACATAATTTCCGACGCCCTTGTAAATCGCATAGGAAATTTCTCGACCCAGCTCCTTTTCTAAAGCCGGAACAACGGCAGGCAAATCCCGATCAACCAACTGTCGCTGAAGTGCGATGGTGGCGGTTGCTACCAACACCTTGCGTCCATGCACAATTCCCGGAATCAAGTAGGCAAGTGATTTACCAGTACCCGTACCCGCTTGGACCATTAAATGGTGACGATCGGTTAATGCATTAGCTACCGCTTCAGCCATTTCAATCTGGCCTTCACGGGCTGAACCACCAATTGCTTCTACGGCAACATCGAGTGCGCGACGCACCTGTGCTGACATATCGCTCATTAAAGAGCCATCAAATCCATAAACTCATTTACTGGCGTCGACGATAGCTTGTCGTAATCGAGACTCAGATCAATAATCTTCTTTTGCGTATCGCCATCATAAATACGAGCAAGGTTGGTCTTGTACTTTTCAATTAGTAGCGGAATACCTTCGGTACGGCGACGAGCGTGGCCAATTGGATATTCAACAGCAACCTCTTCAAAGATGGTGCCATCTGTAAATTCAACGGTAATTGCGTTGGCAATCGATCGTTTTTCTGGGTTGTGATAATCAGCTGTGTACGCAGGATCTTCAACGCACACAATCTTTTCGCGCAGCGCATCGATTCGAGGATCTGCAGCAATATCCTCTTCATAATCACGAGCGGTTAGGCGACCAAAGATAAATGGAACAGCAACCATGTACTGAATACAGTGATCACGATCTGCAGGGTTGTTCAGTGGACCCTTCTTATCGATGATGCGAATACACGCCTCGTGGGTACGGATCGTTACCTTGGCAATCTCATCTGAACTCTTACCGGCAGCTTTCATCTGGTGGTAAATCGTCATCGCAGCTTCAACACCTGTTTGTGAGTGGAACTCTGCTGGGAAAGAGATCTTGAACAAGATATTTTCCATTACATATGAACCATAAGGGCGTTGGAACTTAAACTCATTTCCCTTGAATGAGACATCGTAGAAGCCCCAAGTTTTTGCAGTAAGTGCTGATGGATAACCCATCTCCCCCGTCTTAGCGATTAATGCAAGACGTACCGCGCGCGATGTCGCATCCCCAGCCGCCCATGACTTACGTGAACCTGCATTTGGAAAGTGTCGGTAGGTACGAAGTGATTGACCATCGACCCATGCCAATGAAACAGCAGCCAAGGCTTGATCACGAGTTAAGCCCATCATGTGTGCAACGACAGCTGTTGATGCGACCTTGACAAGAATGACATGGTCTAGGCCCACCTTGTTAAATGAGTTTTCTAGCGCGATGCATCCTTGAATTTCATGTGCCTTGATCATTGCGGTCAAAACATCTTTGACTGTGAACTTCTTATCTGAAGTGCGTGACAACCAATCGGCGGTTGCAAGGATTGCTCCCAAATTATCTGAAGGGTGTCCCCATTCAGCAGCCAACCAGGTGTCATTGAAATCTAACCAGCGAATCATCGCGCCAATGTTGAAGGCACCTTGAACAGGATCCAAAACATGCTTAGTACCGGGGACCTTGACACCATTTGCAACGGTGACACCTGCAGCAACTGGGCCTAAAAGCTTGGTGCAGGCTTCATATTCAAGTGCTTCTAGGCCACATCCAAGTGTGTCCATAAAACAGTTCCATGCAGTCTCGTAAGCAACCGGTGACTTAATCTCGTAATTGAGTGCGTAATCGACGATATCGATAATCGCTTGGTCGTATGGCTGGTTCCCTTGACTTACATGGCTAGACATTAATTAGCGCTTTTCGATAGGAACAAAGGCAAGATCTTCTGGGCCAACATAGGTAGCTGTTGGGCGAATAATCTTTCCATCGTTGCGCTGCTCGATAACGTGAGCTGTCCATCCTGAAATACGAGCCATTACGAACAATGGGGTGAAGTAGTTAACTGGAATCTTCATCGCATCATATGCAACCGCTGAGAACCAGTCGACGTTAGGGAACATCTTCTTAACTTCCCACATTACAGATTCGATGCGTTCTGCTACATCGTAAAGATTGTCCTTACCCGCAGCTGTTGCAAGCTCCTTGGTGATTACCTTTACGATCTCATTACGTGGATCTGATACTGTATAAACAGGGTGACCGAAACCAATAACAACTTCCTTGTTTTCAACACGCTTGCGGATGTCAGCCTCTGCTTGATCTGCTGTTGAGTAACGAAGTTGAATCTCAAGTGCAACCTCATTTGCGCCACCATGCTTTGGACCGCTGAGCGCTCCGATTGAACCGGTGACACATGAGTAAATATCTGCACCGGTTCCAGCGATAACGCGACCGGTAAATGTTGAAGCGTTGAACTCGTGCTCTGCATAGAGAACTAGGGATGCGTGCATCGCCTTTTCCCATAGCGCACTTGGCTTTTCGCCATGCAGAAGATGCAGGAAGTGTGCACCGATTGAATCATCATCTGTTTCAACCTCGATGCGCTTTCCGCTATTTGCAAAGTGGTGCCAGTAACCAAGCAGTGAACCTGTCTTTGCAAGCATTGAATCTGCGATATCGCGTGCTTCTGCTTCAGTGTGTGTAGTTGACTCTGGTGTGACCGCACCAAGAGCTGAAAAACCTGTTCGCAAAACATCCATCGCATGGGCAGATGCTGGAAGCTGCTCTAGAACCGTCTTGACCTGAGGTGAAAGCCCGCGTAGACCTTTGAGCTTTGCCTTGTAAGCATCTAATTGAGCCTGGTTAGGTAGCGCGCCATGGACCAATAGGAATGCAACCTCTTCAAATTGGCAGTTAGCAGCCAAATCCTTGATCGAGTATCCGCGGTAGTGAAGATCGGCTCCACCTACTGCGCTCAGCGCTGTGTTTCCCGCTGGTACTCCAGAGAGTGCAACTGACTTCTTTACTTTGATTTCTGTCATGGTCCCTACCCGTTGTCTTTGCCTAGTGTTTGGTCAAGTGCTTTTTCATATTCATAGTAATTAATAGCTTGGTACAACTCTTCACGTGTCTGCATCGTGTCGATCACACCAGCCTGAGATCCATCACGGCGAATCGCTGTGTAGACATTCTCAGCCGCCTTGTTCATCGCCCGGAAGGCAGATAGTGGATTCAAGATCATCCTGACCCCGTTAGCCGCTAGCTCATCACGAGCAAACAGTGGAGTTTTTCCAAATTCGGTGATATTTGCCAGTATCGGAACGGAAACAGCAGATGAAATCTTGGAATAATCCTGCAGCTTTTCAATCGCTTCAGGGAAGATCAAATCTGCGCCAGCTTC
>Ga0247839_1001337_pt1 | contig 41491 bp, 39 predicted proteins | sample LaCruzMarch2015__6_FD_192405 | JGI IMG/M metagenome (GOLD analysis project Ga0247839, IMG submission 192405) | Freshwater microbial communities from meromictic Lake La Cruz, Castile-La Mancha, Spain - LaCruzMarch2015_16m | ecosystem: Environmental > Aquatic > Freshwater > Lake | place: Spain... | reverse complement strand
TGACCAGCAGCTTGAGGTAGGCGAGCACATCCTTGATCTCGCGCCGGTCGTAGAAGCGCAGCCCCCCCACCACGATGTAGGGGATGCCCCAGCGCACCAGCGACTCCTCCATCGCCCGCGACTGGGCGTTGGTGCGATACAGCACGGCCATATCGCCCCAGCTGAGATCGGGGTGGGCGGCTTCAAGCATGCGCATGCGGTGCACCACCGCCTCGGCCTCGGCGATCTCGTCATCGCAGCGGGTGAGCGAGATCAATTCGCCCTCACCTCGGGTGGGGCGCAAAACCTTATCGATCCGCTCGGAATTGTGGGCGATCAGGGCGTTGGCCGCCTCCAGGATCGTGGCGGTGGAGCGGTAGTTCTCCTCCAGCTTCACCATCGTGTTGGTGGTGTCACTGGCAGCCCCATCACCGAAGTCGTCCTGAAAGCCCATCAGGATCGTGAAATCGGCGGCGCGGAAGCTGTAGATGCTCTGGTCAGCGTCGCCCACCACAAACACCGATCGCCCATCCCAGTCGTCGTAGTCGGAGGGTTCGCGACCGTTGGTCACCAGCAGCTTGATTAGGTCGTACTGGGTGCGGTTCGTGTCCTGGTATTCATCCACCAGCACATGACGAAAGCGCCGGTGCCAGTAGTTGCGGATCTGCTCGTTCTGGCGCAGCAGCTGCACCGGCAGCAGCAGCAGATCGTCGAAATCGAGGGCGTTGTTGGCAGCCAGGGCGCGCCGGTAGCGCCGATAGGTCTCCGCCATCAACTTGCCCCGCTGGCCGCCGGCATCGGCTTCAAGCTGCTCGGGCATCCAACCCTGGTTCTTAGCGTTGCTGATCGCCCAGCGCACCTTCTTGGGCTCAAAGCGCTTGGGATCTAGCTGCAGCTCCTGGGTGACGATCTCCTTAATCAGGCTCTGGACGTCGTTCTCGTCGTAGATCGAGAACTGGCGCGTCCAGCTGAGTCCTTCGGGATCCTTGAACTTGTCGATGTCGAAGCGCAGCAGCCGGGCAAACAGGGCATGGAAGGTGCCGATCCACAGCTCCTTGATCACCTCGCGGTAGATGCGCGAGCGCAGCTGGCGCTGCTCCACCGCCGGCAGGGTGCTCCAGGGCTGGCCGAACTGGCTCTGGGCCAGCTTCTGGGCCAGCAGCAGCTCCAGCCGCTCCTTCATCTCGCGAGCCGCCTTGTTGGTGAAGGTGACGGCGAGCAGATGGGCCGGATCGGCGCCGTGGTGGCCGATCAGGTGGGCGATGCGGTGGGTGAGGGCGCGGGTTTTACCGCTGCCCGCACCGGCCACCACCAGCAGCGGACCGGTGTGGTGGTCCACCGCCTTGCGCTGGGCGTCGTTGAGGCCGGCTAGAAATGCGCTCATTCCTGAGACCCTAGGCAAGGCGACGGGCCAACCTCTGCCGCCAGCGCTCCAAGCGCAGCTGGAGCAGAGAAGGGGGCCGCAGGGGCGGCTCACCGGCCTGCAGCCGATCGATGTGGATGTTGATCGCCTCCAGGGCCTGGCGCCAGCGCTGGCGCAGCCGCGGTTCACTGAGCTCATCAAGCAGCTCTTCCAAGCGGCGTGGCGCCGGCAGCCAGGCGGCTGGATCGGCCACAGCCGCAGCGATCCGCTCCCCGTCGGCGGCCAGGCTGCCCATACCGATCTGGTGGGCCAAACCCCCGGGGTCCAGGTTGTCAGCCAGGGCGTGGTTGAGGCTGCTGAACAGCACGCAGCCACAGGCCAGGGCCTCGATCGGCGGCAGACCAAAGCCTTCGCTCACACCACTGCAGCGCCAGTGGTCTGCGGAGTCGTAAACCACCACCTTGGCGCTGTTGAACAGCCCCACCAGATCTTCCACCCAGCCGTCCTGCACCAGCACCGTGAGACCGCGGGCCCGCAGGGCTGGCACCAGCTGCTCCAGCACGTAGGTGCTGGTCTTGCGCCGCTGGATCAGCACATCAATCGAGCGGCCGCCCGGCGCCGGCTCAGCGCCGAAGTTGTGGGGGCGATCACCGCGGGCAATCCAACTGGCCTCCAGGGCATTAGGCACCAGGAACAGCGGATTGCGGCTGGCCCATTGGCCCCAGTAGCCCAGGGTGTTGCGACTCACTGCCAGCACCGGCACCCCGGGTGGCAAGCGGAAGCCATAGCCGCTGCTATGGGCGTGATAGGCCACCGGCCGGCCCCGCAACGCCCGCAACTGGCGGGGCACATCAAAGCCCCAGCTCACGATCCACAGGGAGTCGGTGGCGGCAGGGCTGCCTAGGGGTTCAGCCCGTAGCAGATGACCCAGGTAGGGCAGTCCAGGCTCCCGCTGCCGATAGGTGACCAGTTCTGTTGGCACCAGTTCGGCCAGCAGCCGGGCCGTCTGCTGCTCCACCAGCAGGCCACCGCAGCGGTAGCGACCGCTGGTGCCAGGCACCAAAAAGCGAAGGGGGCGCAAGACACTCAGAGGCTGCGGCCCGCCAACTCTGGCTCAGGCCGCCGCCACTTCCGTGCTGCCCGAACGCTGACGCCGGGTAAGGAAGCCAAACAGAACCTTGCCAATAGCGGCGATCAGATTGCCTTCCAGTTCCTGGAACATGGTCATGTTCAGGTGGAAGGCGTGGTTGGCCTCCTCCACAATGCGATCGGCCATGGCTTGGTCGATCGGCAGGCCGTCGAGGGTGGTGCGGTAGTTGGCCTTGAAGCCCTTTTCATCGGCAATAGCCGCGAATTCGTAGAAACGCAGGCCATCGTGCTCGCCCAGGCTCATCGCCTTCTGGGCGATGTTCTTGAGGATCTGGCCGCCGGAAAGATCACCTATGTAGCGGGTGTAGTGGTGACCCACCAGCAGTTCCGGGCACTCCTGCGCCACCTGGTGCAGCCGCTCTACGTATTGCTGGGCTCCAGGGGTGGGTTGGACCGCATTACGCCAGTCACCACCGAAATAAAAGGCAAGATCCTGCTCGAGACTTTCGCGCCGGTTCAGCTCTGGAAAGGCCACCGGGCCCACCACCGGATGCTCCCTAAGCCGGCCAAACTCCTCCTCCATGGCCGAGTACACGAAATAAAGGTCGGCCACCAGGGTGCGGTAGCTGGCCTTATCCACCACCCCCTTGAGGAAGCAGCTCACGAAGCCGGTGTTCTCCGCCATCGTGTGGGCCTTTTTGGTGCCTTCACGCAGTTGGGAAGCAAGGGCGACGGCCATCTGACGGGGGCGTTGTACGGGCGAGGCGCCAAGTTAGGCGGGAGTTTTACCGGGGCGCCTGGCAAGGTTGCGAAGGGTTACGCCGCCAGGTTCTGATCGGCCTGCTCGGCGCCACCGAACAGATCAAACAGCTCCCGGGAAAACTGCTGCAACTTCTGCGCCACCTCGGCCTGGGGCAGATAACTGCCTGACGGCTGCCAATCGCCCACGGTGGCCAGCCGCCAGCGCTCGCTCTCGTAGGTGAGGCCCCGGATCGTCACCCCCAGCAGGCGAGGGCGTTCAGCCCTGCTCCGCCCCGGGGCCCCGTCCAGGCGCAGCTGCACCAGAAACGAGCGGCACTGGCTGCGCGGACTCCAACCCGGTAGGTGAAAGGAGAGATCCAGGCTCTCCTGCTCGGCAAAGGCACGGGTCAGCGCGTCGTCGCGCCAGGGGGTGAGGTTGGCTCGGGCATCGGGGAAGTGGACGCGGAACAGACTCGCCGCCGCAGCGATTGCCTGGGCAAGTTCAAGGGATTGGGCCTGATCGGCGGCATTCATGCCGTTTCCCCTGAGCAGAACCGCAACATGCTTAAAACCTAGGCTCGCCACACCGACAAGGCCGATCCGGTCAGTAACAGCCCATGGCAACCAGTAGCGCCGCCAGCTTTGAGAAGCTCACCATCCCTGCCAGCGGCACCGCAATTCGCTTCGAAAACGGTCAGCCGATCGTGCCCAACGATCCGATTGTTCCCTTCATCCGCGGTGATGGCACGGGCGTAGACATCTGGCCCGCCACCCAGAAAGTGCTGGACGCGGCGGTAGCTCAGGCCTACGGCGGTGAGCGCCGAATTGAGTGGTTCAAGGTTTACGCCGGCGACGAGGCCTGCGACCTCTACGGCACCTATCAATATCTGCCGGAAGACACCCTGAGCGCCATCAAGGAGTACGGCGTGGCGATCAAGGGGCCCCTCACCACACCGATAGGCGGTGGCATCCGCTCGCTCAACGTGGCCCTGCGCCAGATCTTTGATCTCTACTGCTGCGTGCGTCCCTGCCGCTACTACGAGGGCACCCCCAGCCCCCACAAGCGGCCGCAAGACCTGGACGTGATCGTGTACCGCGAGAACACCGAAGACATCTACATGGGGATCGAGTGGGAAGCCAACGATCCGGTGTGCCTCGATCTGATCAAGCACCTCAATGAAGTGGTGATCCCAGCCAACGGCAAGCTGGGCCAGCGCCAGATCCCGGTGGGCTCCGGCATCGGCATCAAGCCCGTGAGTAAGCACGGCAGCCAGCGCCACATCCGCAAGGCGATCCAGCACGCCCTGCGCCTGGAGGGCGACAAGCGCCACGTGACCCTGGTGCACAAGGGCAACATCATGAAGTTCACCGAAGGTGCCTTCCGCGACTGGGGCTACGAGCTGGCCACCACCGAATTCCGCGATGTCTGCATCACCGAGCGGGAGAGCTGGATCCTGGACAACGTCGAGCGCAATCCCGGCCTGAGCATCGAGGCCAATTCCCGCATGATCGAGCCCGGCTACGACAGCCTCACCCCCGAGAAGAAAGTCGCCATTGATGCCGAGGTGCAGGGCGTGCTCGATGCCATCGGCGCCAGCCACGGCGGTGGTAACTGGAAGCAGATGGTGCTTGTCGACGACCGCATCGCCGACAGCATCTTCCAGCAGATCCAGACCCGCCCCGCCGACTACTCGATCCTCGCCACCCTCAACCTCAACGGCGACTACATCTCCGATGCCGCCGCTGCCGTGGTGGGTGGCCTGGGTATGGCCCCCGGCGCCAACATCGGCGACAACGCCGCCATCTTCGAAGCCACCCACGGCACCGCGCCGAAGCACGCCGGCCTCGATCGCATCAATCCCGGCTCGGTGATCCTCAGCGGCGTGATGATGCTCGAATTCATGGGCTGGCAAAAGGCCGCCGACCTAATCACCCAAGGGCTGAGCGCCGCCATCGCCAATGGCGAGGTGACCTACGACCTGGCCCGGCTAATGGAGCCTCCTGTGGAGCCGGTGAGTTGCAGTGGCTTTGCTGATGCTGTGATCCGCCACTTCGGCGGATGAACACCGACCCATGCGTGCACTGCGGCTTCTGCCTGCCCACCTGCGCCAGCTACCGGGTGCTGGGAACGGAGATGGATTCACCCCGGGGCCGCATCTACACCCTCAAGGCGATCGCCAACGGTGAACTGAGCCTCGATGCCACCGTGGCGAAGCACTTCGACAGTTGCCTGGGCTGTCTCGCCTGCGTCACGGCTTGCCCCTCGGGGGTGCGCTACGACCAACTGATCGAGGCCACGCGCCCCCAGCTCAACTCCCCGGAACTGCGCAGCTCCGCCCAGCAGGCATTTCGCAAGCTGCTGTTTGCCCTGCTTCCCTACCCTGCGCGGCTTCGGGCCCTGCTCACGCCGCTGCGCCTTTACGCCGGCACCCCCCTGCAGGCCCTGGCCCGCCGCAGTGGGATCACCCGCCTATTCGGCCCCCAACTGGAGGCCCTCGATCAGCTGCTACCTCCCTTGGCGCCAGCCGGCTTCCGCGACGACTTCCCCCTGGTAGTACCAGCCCAGGGCCCTCGCCGCGCCCGGGTAGGGCTGGTGCTGGGCTGCGTCCAGCGTCTATTTGATCCAGCCGTGAACCAGGCCGCCGTGCAGGTGCTGAGCGCCAACGGCATCGAGGTGGTGATTCCGCCCAGCCAGGGCTGCTGCGGCGCCGTGACCCACCACCAGGGAGAACTCAGCCAGACCAACGAGCTGGCAATCGGCTTGATCCAAAGCTTCGAGGCCGTAGTGGGCCCAGGCAAGCCCGCCGGGGCCGGGCCTCTCGACGCCGTATTGGTGGCAGCTTCCGGTTGCGGCCACACCATGAAGGCCTACGGGCGGCTCACCGGCAGCAGCTTCTCCGCCCCGGTCGCGGATATTCAGGAGTTCCTCGCCGATCTCGGCCTAAGCCAGCCATTCCTCGCCGCCCTTAAGCCCCTTACCCACGCTGATGGCGAGCCAGCCAGCGCCAAACGCCCGCTCCGACTGGCGTATCACGACGCCTGCCACATGCTGCATGGCCAGGGCATCAGCAGCCAGCCCCGGGCCCTGCTCAATGCCATCCCCCACATCCAGCTGCGCGAAGCGACTGAAGCGGGAGTGTGCTGCGGCAGCGCCGGCATCTACAACCTGGTGCAGCCTGAGGAGGCCGCCGCCCTTGGGCAGCTCAAGGCCAAAGACCTAGCCGGCACCGGAGCCGAGCTGGCGGTTAGCGCCAACATCGGCTGCAGCCTGCAGATCCGGCGCCACCTGCAGGAGCTGCCCCAGCCGATCCGGGTGCTGCATCCGATGCAGTTGCTGGAGCAGAGCTACAGCGGTTGAGCCAACCCATCCCCGAGCAGCAGCCAGACAACCAGGCCCCTAAAGGCCGACTACTAAACATTCTGGGAGTGGGTTTTGGCTTGGCCGGTGCCGTAGGCGGCACGATCGGGGCCGGCATTCTGCGCACTCCGGGCCTGGTGGCAGCCCAATTGCCCTCAGCGGAGCTGGTGCTGGCCGCCTGGCTGGCCGGCGGGCTCTATGCGCTGGTGGGGGCGGTGTGCATAGCCGAATTGGCGGCAGCCTTGCCGAAGGCCGGCGGTTGGTACGTCTACGCCGAGCGGGCCTTCGGCAAGCGCGTGGGCTTTCTGGTGGGCTGGACCGACTGGCTGGCCCATTGCATCGGCCTGGCCTGGGTGGCCACCACCGTGGGGGAATACGGCCAGGCCTTGCTACCCGCCGCGATCCCCCAGGGGCCCTACACGGCCCGAATCCTGGCACTGCTAGCCATCGGCCTGTTCAGCCTGATTCAGCTGCGAGGCCTGCGCGCCGGCAGCGCCAGCCAGGAATTTCTCAGCCTCGCCAAGGCGGTTGCCTTTCTGGCCCTGGTGGCGGCATGCTTCCTGCTGCCCATCCAGGCGGCGCCCCCCATCGCGCCACCAGTGCCTGCGCCCATAGCGATAGCGGGCTGGCGGAGCCTGAGCCTGGCAGTGGTGCTGGCCCTACAGGCAGTGATCACCACCTACGACGGCTGGGCCAGCCCCGTTTATTTCGCTGAAGAATTCAGCGAGCCGGGGCGAGATCTGCCCCGCTCCTTGATCGGCGGGGTTCTGGCGGTGCTGGTGCTTTATCTGCTGATCAACCTGGCCCTGCTGCATGTGCTGCCGATCGCCCAGCTGGCCAGCTCAAACCTGCCGGCCGCAGCAGCAGCACGCGCCCTGGCTGGGCCGCTGGGTGGCCTACTGATCACCGCGTTAGCGCTGGTGTCCCTGCTGGGCCTGATCAACACCGTCGTGATGGCCGCCCCGCGCATTTTGTTTGGTCTCAGCCGCGACGGCCTGCTACCGAGCTTTGTTGCCCAAGTGAACGGGGGCGGCACCCCAAGCGCGGCCCTGCTGCTCACCAGCACGGCCGCCGCGGCCCTAGTGCTGGCAGGCTCCTTCGAACGGCTGCTGACCATGGGCGCCGTGCTCTACGTGAGCCTGCCGCTGGCGGGCATTGCCTCCCTGGTGACCCTGCGCCAGCGGGAGCCGGAGCTGCCCCGCCCCTTTCTCACCTGGGGCTATCCCGTGTCCCCCTTGCTGATTACGGCGGTATCCCTGGCCTTCCTTATGGGCAGTACGGCCAACGACTGGCTAAGCAGCCTTGCCGCCCTAGCCCTCGTGGCCACGGGCTACGGCGTCTGCCTGTTGGCGGAGCGACGACCTCTAGCAGAGGAAACGAGTTAATCCGCGCTTGCCAAGCCTTCCATCCAGCGCCAAGCAAGCCGCAGCGTGTCCCCATCACCGAGGTTGCCGGGGAAGGTGAGCACCGGCAGAGGCTCTGGCAGATCAGCCAGCACCAAGGAGAGCCCAGGCAGCAGCTGTCCTTTTAACTCGACCGCCGCCAGAGCCAGACCATCGGCCAGCAGGGTATGGGTGGTGATGCCCCCCTTGCTGATCAGGTAACCCAACTGGGGGGCCAGGGCAGCAGCCAGCCGGGCCATCAGCGCCGCCAGAGCGTCGCCTAAGCGGCGGCGCTGCGCCACTGATGCGCACTGGAGCTCACCCCGGCTGGTGTACAGCACGGGCGTTTGCCCCTGGGCCAGCACCCGCCGCAACTGAACCAGCCAGTCGGCCTCCAGGGAAGCCAGCAGGGGCTCCGACAGGGGGCCTTCCAGCAGCCGCGCCAGCTTGGCGACGGGCAGCTCCAGCCCCACGCAGCGGGGCTCCGTCAGCAGCTGGGTGAGCTGGGCATCAGCCAAAGGCACGTGGGAGCCCACCAGCACCAAACCTGGCTCAGAGCGGCGCAACCGGGCCAGGGCAGCTCCAGCCAGGGGCTGGGGCGGCAAAGCCGCTAAAGCCTGGATCCAACTAGCCGCCGACTGGGAAAGCACCGCCCGCGGCCAGGCCTGGCGCACCACCTGGGCCAGGGCGGCCAGTTGCTCAGGTCGCTCCCCGTCAACGGCTAGCACGGGCCCGCCATCAAGGGCCGCCAATCGCTCCGCCAGGGCCTGGCCGCCATTAGCGGCGGCGCAATCCAACTCGGCGCCCGTCAGACGCTGGACCTGGTGAGCGGCGATACGGCCCCCGCTTTTTTCCTCCACCCAAACCGGTAGATAGCTGCTGGCGTAGCCAAACAAGCTGTCGCGGGCGAAGGCGGTTTCGTGCACGGGCTGGCCGTGCAGGCGATGCACCCCGTCCACCGTGGTGCGGCCCCCCTCAAAAAAGGCCGGGATCAACAAGGTGGCCGCAAAGGGGCCGAGCTCGGCCGCGATCACCTCCATCTCCAACGGGAAGTGACCCCGCAGGGTGGAGTCGCCGCGACTCACCAGCCACCAACGCTCAATGCCTGCCAAGGGCAGGGCCGCCGCCAGGGCCCGGCAGATCTGGCGCACCCGCTCCGCGGCTACTTCCGGCGCCAGGGCCCGGGTGTTAGCCAACAGAAACAGCAGCGGCGAAGGGTGCCGCAGCCCCGCCGCCAGGGTGGCGGCATCCCAGCGCAGCAGCAGCGGGCAGCTGTGCACCGTCTGGGAGCCGGTGGGGTCATCGTCGATGACGATGATTTTGGAGGAGGCGGCCATGGCACCATCGTGCCGTGATGACTCCGGAGCCCAGGGAGCTGCAGGAGCTGGTGCGCGACCTGCACCAGCAGGCTGCGCCCTGGCAACCCGCCGGCCTGGGCAGCCGACTCAACTGGGGGCCGCCAGTTTTGGGCGCCAGCGCCACCGTGAGCTGTAGGCGGCTGAGCGGCATCGTTGAGCACAGCCCTGGCGATTTCACGGTGACGGCCCTGGCCGGCACGCCCCTGATCGAATTGCAAGCCGAGCTGGCCCACCACAGGCAATGGCTAGCCGTTGACTGGCCTTGGGGCAGCGGCCCAAACGGCCAAGCCAGCGGCAGCCTGGGCGGCCTGGTGGCCAGGGGCCTGGCCGGCGGTCTGCGCCAGCGCTATCTCGGCGTGCGCGACCAGATCATTGGCCTGGAATTAATCCGCAGCGACGGCACCCGCGCCCGGGCCGGGGGCAAGGTGGTGAAAAACGTGGCCGGCTACGACCTGATGCGCTTGATGACAGGCAGCTGGGGGTCCTTAGGCCTGATCAGCAGCCTCACGCTGCGCACCATGCCGGAGCCACCCCAGCGACGTGGCCTGCAGCTGGAGGGGCCACTCGAAGCCCTCGGCCAACTGGCCTCCTGGCTGCTGGGCTCAAGCCTCAGCCCGGAGCGGATCGACTGGTGGCGCCCCTCTGCCCCCCAAGAAAACGGCACCGGACTGCTGATCAGCCTGGCCAGCATCAACGCTCTCACTCTCAATGAGCAGATCGGCTGCATCGCCGCCAAGGCTGCTGCCTTAGCAATTACGGTCCAAACTCTTGAACCCGCCGAACTCGCAAGCCTGGTAGGCCAAAGCCAAGGGCCTAAAACTGGGTCCAGCGACTGGTTGCTGAGGCTAGCGGTGCGCCCCAACCAGGCAACTGCCCTGCTCAACGATCCAGCCCTGGCCGGCTTGCCGGTGGTGCTGGGTGCTGGCAGTGGCCTAGGTCTCGCCTGGGCAACTGCCTCAGCCCTACCCACCTACAAGGTGGAGGCGCTCAGGCGCCATTGCCAGCAGGTTGGTGGCTACCTGACGGTGCTGTGCCAGCCCGCCAGCAGCCAACTGCCGGCCTGGCTGGATGCCCCGTCGCGGCCCATGATCGAAGCCATCAAACGGCAGTTTGACCCGAAGCAGCAACTGTCGCGCGGTCGCCTGCCTGGAGTGGATCTGCCTGGAGTGGAGCCGCCCCGGAGCTGAGGCCGGCGATCCAGTCGAGCAGGGCAGCATTCACCTGATCCGGCACCTCGTCGTGGGGACAGTGACCCGCCTCGAGCACCACCTCCCTGGTGCCTGCAGGGGCATGGCGCTGGAAAGCAGCCCGCCGGCCCACGGCATTGATCCAGGGGTCGCGGATGCCCCAGAGCAACAGCAACGGACATGTCAGCTGGGCAAACAACTCATCGAGGGGCTGGCCGCGGGGGATATCAAAAACGGTGCGGAAAACACCGAAGGCCCCCGGATCCAGCGACGGCCGCCGGATCGCCTCCACCAAGGCTTCATCGACGTTGGTCTTGTCGACATACACCTGGTTGAGGGTGCGGCGAATCGTGGCCGGCCGGCGCAAATTTTCAAACAACAACCGCTGCAGCACCGGGCTTTTGAGCAGGGCTCCCGCAATGGTCTGGCGGGTGATCGCTCCCCAGCCCTTAGGCGGCGCCTGCTCATCGCTGAACGGCCCTGCCGCATTCAGCAGCACCACCCCGGCCGCCTGGTCCCCCAGGGCAGCACCAGCAGCCAGGGCTGAAAAACCGCCCAGGGAATTGCCCACCAGCACCGTCGGCCGGCCGATGCGCTCGCTCACGTATGCGGCCAGCTGGTCGCGCCAGAGGGGGCCGCCATAGGCAAGCTCGGCCGGCTTGGCGCTGCGACCGAAGCCCAGCAGGTCTATGGCGTGCACCTCATGGCGCTGGGCCAGCACGGGAATGTTGTGGCGCCAGTGGTGCGTGGAAGCACCAAAGCCATGCACCAGCAGGATCGCGGGGCCCTCGGGCTCAGCTGGCGCCGCTGCGATGGCGTGCACTGGATGGCCGGCGTAGCTCCAGGGCTGGGGTACAGACACGGAAGCCACCTTGATGCGTCCAGGCTGGTCGATGCTAGGGAGATCTGCGGCGCGCCATTGCCCCTCACCAGCCCTGACTGGAGCCCCTTCCTGCCGGGGATCGCCCTGTGGGCCCTGGCCCTCTACCTTCCCTTGAGCGGCCCCCTGGGGCGCCTGGAGGAAGCCCTGGCCGCGGGCTCCCTGCCGAGCCCTGTCCAGCAGGTGATGCTGGTGATTAGCAGCTTGCTGCTGGCCCTGGCCATCGGGGTGCTGGCCGACCTGGGCCTGAGCTGGGCCCTGGGCCCGGACTGGGCCAGCAGCCTCGGCCTGATCGCCGCAGGCTGGGGGCTGTTCACAGCGCTCGCCAGTCGAGCCAGGGAAGACGGGGAATGATTGCTGGTGTGCGGGCCCTGTAGGCGGCGTAATCGGGATAGGCAAGCTCAAGGGCCCGCTCCTCGCGGCGCGCCTTACCGCCCAGCACGGCCACCAGGGCCAGCAACAAGGCCAGATGCAGCAGGCTGCCCAGGGCCAAACTCACCCCCAGGGAACAAAGCAGCACCGCTTGATAGAGGGGGTGACGGCAACGGCTATAGGCCCCGCTTGTCACCAACGGGGCGCCAGGAATCGGATCAGGCAGGGGCGTAAGGCTGGAACCCAGCCCCCAGAACGCCTGGACTGCCAACACCAGACCCAGCAGCAGCAAAATGGCACCGGCTAAGGCCAGCGGCAGGGGCCAGGCATAACCCCAGGCACCGGGGGCAGGCCAGGCCGGCAGCAGGTGGGCGGCAATCAGGGCCAGCTGGGCGAGCAGCCACCACTCACCGTGGCGATTGTCTAGCCAGCCCCCCCAACTCAGGCCCCAGCGCTCAGGTTGGAATTTCGGCAAGTGGATCAAGATCCGGACCTCCAGCGCTGCCACCCAGCACCAGTCTGAGCAGGATCGGCGCCAGGAAGGTGGTGCCGATCACCATCAGCAAGATTGCGGCCTCCAGCGGCTTTGTCAGCAACCCAGCCTGGGTACCCAGGCCAAGAAAAATCAAGCCCACCTCGCCGCGGGGCATCATCCCCAAACCGACCACCAAGCGGTTGGTTTTCTCCTTGCTGAAATAGCTCCAGCCGGTTGCCACCTTGCCGGCAATCGCCACGGTGAGCAGGAAGGCCGCCACGATCAATCCCTCCCGGTTTTCAGGGTTCAGCGGATTGAGCACCGACAGATCCATGCCGGTGCCAATCAGCACAAAGAAGATCGTGGCAAACAGGGCAACCAGGGGCTTAACGGTGTCCTGGATCGCATGGGTGTGCTTAGAAGAGCTGAGAATCAAACCCGCAGCGAAAGCGCCGAGAGCTGCTTCCAGGCCGATCGCCTGGGCCACAAAACAGCAGAGCGACAACACCACGAAGGCCGCCACCACCACCTCGCCAGGGGCCTTGAGCTGGTCGAGCAGCCAGTCGAACCCAGGAGCAGCAGTGCGGCTCAGGAAAAGGGCCGCCGCCACAAACACCGCTGCCGCCGCAACCAACTTCAGGATCGGGCCAAGGCTGAAGCCCTCGCCGCCAGCCAGGCTCACCACCACAGCAAGGATCACGATGCCAAGAATGTCGTCGAGTACGGCCGCGCCGATCACCGTCTGACCCTCGCGGGTGCGCAGAAACTTCAACTCACCAAAGACGCTGGCGGTGATGCCGATGCTGGTGGCCGTCATCGCCGCACCGGCGAAGATCGCCGGAATCAGGGGCACATGGAAGATGTAATAAAGGCCCGCAGTGCCTAGGGCAAAAGGAAGCACCACCCCGGTTACGGCAACGGTGGTGGCCTGGGCACCCACCGCTACCAGCTCCTCGAGCTCGCTTTCCAGTCCGGTGAGAAACAACAGGGCAAACAGGCCGATCTGGGAGACCGCCTGCAGATTCGGGAAGGTCTCGGCGTAGATCTCCTGCACCTTTTCCGGTGAGAGGTCGGCCAGAGAGCTGAGCAAGCCCAAGCCCCAACTGCTGAGTTGGACCTGGGTTTCGGGCGGCACGATCAAATGCAGGCCGGAAACGCCAATCAGAACGCCAGCTACCAGCTCCCCCAGGATCGTGGGCAACTGCACTCGCACCATCAGCTCCGCCAGCAGCCTGGCCGCCACGAAGATCACTAGAAACTCCCCCACCGAAATCAGGGTTTCAGCAACTTCGGCTTGGTGACTGCCGATTTCAAGCAAAAGCGCTGGCAGAACCATGGATCGGTGAGTTCGCGGTAGTGAGAGGCGCGACCATAAAGCCGCCCGCGCCACTGTGTTTGGACCCTGATCACTATCAGGCAGTGTGGTTGGGCTTTGGCAACCGTGGCTACGGTTTGAATAACGAGTAGATGACGCGGGTAATGGCAGAGCAACTGCAGCGTCTTGATGCCTGGTGGCGGGCCGCCAACTATTTAGCGGTGGGGATGATCTACCTGCAGGACAACCCCCTGCTGAGCGAACCGCTGCAACCTGCCCATATAAAAAGTCGGCTACTTGGGCATTGGGGCTCGAGCCCGGGTCAATCCTTCATCTGGGCCCATGCCAACCGGGTGATCCGGTCCCACGACCTCGACATGATTTATCTCTCGGGCCCGGGCCATGGTGCCCCTGGGGTGCTGGCGCCCACCTACCTCGATGGCTCCTACAGCGAGATCTATCCCGACAAGTCGACGGATGCTGCCGGCATGCAGCGCTTCCTTAAGCAGTTTTCCTTCCCCGGCCACATCGGTAGCCACTGCACACCCGAAACCCCTGGCTCAATTCACGAGGGCGGCGAGCTGGGCTACGTGCTTTCCCACGCCTGCGGGGCGGTGTTCGACAACCCCAGCCTGATCGCCCTGGCCTGCGTCGGCGATGGCGAAGCGGAAACCGGGCCCTTGGCCACCAGCTGGCACATCAACAAGTTCCTCAACCCCGCATCCGACGGCGCCGTGCTGCCGGTGTTGCACCTCAACGGCTACAAAATCGCCAACCCCACCCTGCTGGCCCGCATCCCTAGGGAGGAGCTCGCCAGCTTGATGCGGGGCTACGGCTGGGAGCCCCTGTTTGTGGAAGGCAGCGAGCCGATGGCGATGCACCAAGCCATGGCAGCCGCCATGGACAGCGCCATAAACCGCATTCAAGAGGTGCAGGCGGAGGCCCGCCGCAGCGGCGATCCCACCAACGTCAACCGGCCCCGTTGGCCCATGATCGTGTTGCGATCGCCTAAGGGCTGGACTGGGCCGACGGAGCTGAATGGCAAAAAGTTGGAAGGCTTCTGGCGCAGCCACCAAGTGCCCCTGCCCGATCCCAAGCGAGACCCGGCCCAGCTAGGGCAACTCGAAGCCTGGCTGCACAGCTACCGCCCCGGCGAACTCTTCGATGGGCAGGGCAGCCTGATCGCCGAGCTGCGGGCCCTCTCGCCGAGTGGCCAGCGCCGCATGGGCTCCAACCCCCATGCCAACGGTGGGCTGCTGCGCCGCCGCCTGCACCTGCCGCCGGTCCATACCTATGCCGTGCCCGTTGAGCAACCAGGCCAACACGAGGCCGAAAACACCGCTCCCCTGGGGGAGCTGCTGCGCGATGCCATTGCCCTAAACCCCGATTCCGTGCGCGTGTTCGGACCGGATGAAACCGCCTCCAACCGGCTGCAAGCCATCTACGAGGTCAGCAAAAAGGTGTGGATGGAGGAATTTCTGCCAGAAGACCTCAACGGCAGCGAACTCTCCCGCAGCGGCCGCGTTGTCGAGATGTTGAGCGAACACACCTTGGTGGGAATGATGGAGGGCTACCTACTCACTGGCCGCCATGGTTTTTTCCACACCTATGAGGCCTTCGCCCATGTGATTGCCTCGATGTTCAACCAACACGCCAAGTGGCTGGAATCCTGCATTCACCACGCCCCCTGGCGCGCGCCGATTTCCCCCTGGAACTGTCTGATCTCCAGCACCGTGTGGCGCCAAGACCACAACGGCTTCACCCACCAGGATCCTGGCTTCATCGATCTCGCCGGCAACAAAAGTGGCGAGGTGGTGCGGGTCTACCTGCCGGCCGATGCCAACAGCCTGCTGGCGGTAGCTGAACAGGCGCTACAGGAAACGAACGTGTGCAACATCATCGTTTCTGACAAACAGAAACACCTGCAATATCTAACTCTGGAGCAGGCCCGGGCCCACGTGGCCAAGGGCATCGGCCTATGGAGCTGGGCGAGCAACGACGAGTGTGGCACCGAACCAGATGAGCCTGATGTGGTGATGGCCTGCGCTGGCGACATCCCTACCAAGGAAACCCTTGCCGCAGTTGAAATTCTGCGGCGTGAAATCCCGAGCCTAAAAATACGAGTGCTCAATGTGGTGAAGCTATTTGCTCTCACCACTCCGGGCGAACACCCCCACGGCCTCAGCGATCGGGACTTCAACAGCCTGTTCACCACGAATCGACCGGTGATCTTCAATTTTCACGGCTACCCGTGGCTAATCCACCGACTCACCTACCACCGCACCAACCACGTCAACTTCCATGTGCGTGGATATAAGGAGAAAGGCAACATCAACACCCCTCTGGAGCTGGCGATGAACAATCAGATCGACCGCTTCAACTTGGTTATTGATGTGATTGACCGGGTTGCGGGCCTGGGCTCCCGCGCTGCCCACGTCAAAGAGCGCATGAAGGAGGCGATTTTGGCCAACCGGGCCCACGCCCATGAGCACGGCATGGATGCGGAAGATGTCACCAACTGGCGATGGAACCCACTGCCTGCAGCGGCCCATGCGGGAGAATCACTCAAATGAGCGACCTCCAAACCAGCAACCTGCGTCTGCCCACCCCGGGCTGCTACGCCGACCCAGATCGCAGTGGCCTGACCGCGGAAAACGTGTTCGACGGCATGACCGAACACCTTTTTTACACGCTCGGCAAGCTCGCCCCCACGGCCAGCCGCCACGACCTCTACATGGCCCTCAGCTACGCGGTGCGCGACCGGCTGATGACCCGATACCTGGCTGGCATTGAGGCGCTCAGTGCCACCCCGACTCGAGTGGTGGCCTACCTCTCCGCTGAATTTCTGATCGGGCCCCAATTGGGCAACAACCTGTTGATGCTGGGCATTCAGCAAGAAGCGGCAGAAGCCTTGCGCCGTTTCGGCATCAACGACATCAACGAGATCCTCGATGTCGAAGAGGAGCCTGGCCTGGGCAACGGAGGCCTGGGACGACTGGCGGCCTGCTTCCTGGAGTCGCTGGCCTCGCTGGAAATCCCAGCCACCGGCTACGGCATCCGCTACGAATTCGGCATTTTTGACCAGCTGATTCGCGATGGCTGGCAGGTGGAAATCACAGATAAGTGGCTCAAGAGCGGCTGGCCCTGGGAGCTGCCCCACCCCGATCAAGCCTGCTTCGTGGGCTTCGGTGGCCACACCGAGAGCTACCGCGATGAGCACGGCACCTACCGGGTGCGCTGGATTCCAGCAGAGCACGCCATCGGCATTCCCCACGACGTGCCGGTGCTGGGCTACCGGGTTAACACCTGCGACCGGCTGAGGTTGTGGCGAGCCGATGCCGCAGAATCGTTTGACTTCTATGCCTTCAACAGCGGCGACTATTACGGCGCCGTAGAGGAAAAGGTGGGCTCCGAGACCCTCTCCAAGGTGCTCTATCCCAACGACGGCACGGATGAGGGTCGGCGCCTGCGCCTGAAGCAGCAGCACTTCTTCGTGAGCTGCTCCCTGCAGGACATGATCCGCAACCTCGATGCCCGCGGCATCCCGATCACGGATTTCCCCGATCACTGGGCGGTGCAGCTAAACGACACCCACCCGGCCATCGCCGTAGCGGAGCTGATGCGCCTGCTACTCGATGACAAGCACCTGGACTGGGAGGTCGCCTGGAACATCACCAGTCGCGCTCTCTCATACACCAATCACACCCTGCTGCCGGAAGCCCTCGAGAAGTGGGGCTTGGGGCTATTTGGCTCCCTGCTACCCCGCCACCTTGAGCTGATCTACGAAATCAACCGCCGCTTCTTGCAACAGGTGCGTTTGAAATATCCGGGCAACGAGCAGATCCTGCGCAAGGTCTCGATCATCGATGAGGAGGGCGACAAAGCCGTCCGTATGGCCAATCTGGCCACCGTTGCTTCCCACCACGTCAACGGTGTAGCAGCCCTGCATAGCGAACTGGTCAAAACCGAACTGTTTCCTGAATTCGCGGCCCTATGGCCCGAGAAATTCACCAATGTCACCAACGGCGTCACCCCCCGGCGCTGGGTGGCCCTGGCCAATCCCCAGCTCTCAGCCCTGCTTAACGAATCAATTGGCACCGGCTGGATTAACCGCCTCGATGAGCTGCGCCGCCTGGAGCAGTTTGTCGACGACAGCAGCTTCCTTGAGCGCTGGGAGGCCACCAAGCTGGGCGTTAAGGGCCAGCTGAGTCGTTACATCCATCGCCACACGGGTGTGCTGGTCGATCCCACCTCCCTGTTCGATGTGCAGGTGAAGCGGATCCACGAATACAAGCGCCAGCACCTAAACGCCCTGCAGGTGGTGGCCCAGTACCTGCGCATCAAAAATGGTCAGGCTGAGGGTATGGCCCCGCGCACGGTGATCTTCGGCGGCAAGGCGGCACCCGGCTACTACATGGCCAAGCTACTTATTCGTTTCATCAACGGCATCGCCGAAACGATCAACGCAGACCCCGACATGGAGGGCCGGCTGCGGGTGATCTTCCTGGCTGATTACAACGTCAAGCTGGGTGAGCGGGTTTATCCCGCCTCCGACCTCTCTGAGCAGATCTCCACTGCCGGCAAGGAAGCCTCCGGCACCGGCAACATGAAGTTCGCCATGAATGGGGCGCTGACCATCGGCACTCTCGATGGCGCCAACGTGGAAATCCGCGAACAGGTGGGTGCCGAGAACTTCTTCCTGTTTGGCAAGACCGCTGAGGAGATCTCCGAGCTGTCCCAGTCGGGTTATCGCCCCTGGGAGCTGATCGGGGGAATGCCCGAGTTGGCCGAGATCCTGCGACTGGTGGAGCAGGGCCACTTCAGCAATGGGGATGGCGACCTATTTAGGCCGCTGCTGCAAAACCTCACCGGCCGGGATCCCTTCTTCGTGCTGGCCGACTTCAACGACTATCTGCGGGCCCAGTCCGAGGTCGACCTGGCCTGGGCCGACAGGGGTCGCTGGAACCGCATGTCGTTGCTGAATTCAGCCCGCAGTGGCTTCTTCTCTTCAGATCGCTCAATCCGCGACTACGCAGAGCGGATCTGGAAAGCCGAAAGCTTCCCGGTCACGATCACCTGCGAGCTGGACTGAGCAGGGAGATGGTCTAACCGGGCAGGTCTGGAGTTTGGTGGAGCAGCCGATTCAGCCTTAGGCGATCGGCATTAAGCGGATCAGGGGCCAGCTCACCGGCCACTTCCCGAAACTTTTGCTCCACCTCGTCGGGCACCCGCACGTCAAAGATGCGCTCCATCAGCGCCTCAATGGAGAAGAGGTGGGCATTGATGTTTTCCAGGTCCGCCATGGCCTGCTGGAAGGCATCAGGCTCAGCGCCCTCATCCTCAACAGCCCCTGTACCTGCCCCTTGGCCGCCAGGAGCGGCATTGGCCTGACTGGCGGCAGCTTCACTTGCCTCCTGCTGCTTCTGCAACTCTTCCATCACCCGGCCTGCCAGGGTGCGAAAAGATTGCAGCGCAGCCCAATTGAGCTCCTGCTGCTGACGCAGGGTGGGGTTTTCACGGATCAATCGGTCATGTTCCCGATAGAACCGCTGGCAATCAGGGCATTGGCAGGGCTCTTCTGGCACCGCACTCCCTTTAGATCTCAATCCCCATCATGGCACTCACGCCGCCAAGGGGATCTCGATCGAGGTCACCACGTTGATTACGTCGCGCAGCCGCATCGAATCGGCAAACCAGCCCATGGCTTGCTCGGTATCACCACTGCGCTCAGCATCGGTGGCCTGCTCCTCGTGAGCCTCAGCTAGCAGGGCAAGCCAGCAAAGGCAGCGGGCTTGAACCACCGAAAGGTCGAGCTCGTCGGGCTGGCTATCGGCGATGCGTTCGCTCTCCTGCTGCACCAGCAGACGCAGACGCAGATCGTGAAGCTGGGTCATCGCGGTCAAACGACTGGAACCACGCTAGCCCCGGTGCTGCGAATGGGTAGGGCACCACCTGTAGCGCTCGCTACCCCAAGCCGTGAAGGCTGGCTTGGCGAAGCTTCATCGCGTGACTGGGCTTTTAAAGAACGGGGCTGGCGGGACTCGAACCCACGACCTACGGTTTAGGAAACCGTCGCTCTATCCGGCTGAGCTACAGCCCCATCCCGGCCATCCCGCAAGACGTCCGTGTCGGCATTATGGAATGCGAAAGCAGGCGAGGTGATCGCGATCAGGGCTGCGGCACCTCCACGGAGGTAGCTGGAGCGCTTGGTTGAGGAAAGTCCGGGCTCCCCAATGGCCAGGCTTGCTGGGTAACGCCCAGTGCGGGTGACCGTGAGGACAGTGCCACAGAAACACACCGCCGATGGCAGGGGGCTCGCCCCCCGCACAGGTAAGGGTGCAAGGGTGCGGTAAGAGCGCACCAGCAGCATCGAGAGGTGCTGGCTAGGTAAACCCCAGCTAGGAGCAAGGCCCAGGGACAACGGTTGGCCATGACACCCGTCCCGTTTCAAGTGCGCCGCTCGAGGCCGCCGGCAACGGCGGTCCCAGACAGATGATCACCCCCCACCGGCTCGCTGGTGGGAGAACAGAACCCGGCTTACGTCCTGCTTTCACCACTTTTTCCCCGCCAGCCCATGCGGCCCGAACGCCACCAGCAGCTGGTTGCCTTCCTGCGTTCCCTGGGCCTGGAGGTTGGCGACCGTGACCTTGCCCCCATAGAGGAGGCCCTCAGCCACACCTCAGCGGGTCTAGCCCGCAACCACGAGCGCCTGGAATTCCTTGGCGACGCCGTGCTGCGCCTAGCCGCAGCGGAGTTTCTGCAACGGCACTATCCAAACCTGAGCGTGGGGCGCTGCTCTGCCCTGCGAGCCCAATTGGTAAGCGACCGCTGGCTGGCCGAACTGGGCGAGCACTGCAAGATCGAATCCGTGCTGCACCTAGGCCCAATGGCCAGTGGTGATCAGGCCGGACGGGCCACGGTGCGGGCGGAATGCTGTGAAGCCCTTCTAGGTGGCCTCTATGAAGCCTGGGGCGCCGGCCAGGGCGGACTAGAGCCGGTGCACCGCTGGCTCTCTCCCCACTGGCAGCGCAGCAGCAGCGAATTGCTGGCCGATCCAGACCGCCACAACTGGAAGTCGGCCCTGCAGGAGTGGACCCAGGCGGCCGGGCTGGGCCTGCCGCACTACGACTGCCAGGAGCGCAGCCAAGTCCACGCTGACCCGCGCCGCTTTCATTGCAGCGTGGCGATTGCGGGCCAGGCAACCCATATCGGCTGGGGGCCTTCAAGGCGCAGCGCCGAACAGGAGGCAGCCCGGGCCGCCCTCGCTGTGATCAGGCCTGCTCAAGGAGCTTGAGCGGCATGGTGACGAGCTTGTCCCAGTTGCCGCCCTCAAACAGCACGGCGGCCTGATGACCGCTGATCCGTTGCACGAAGCCGCGGTAGCCGTTGTAAATCGAGCGGCCGTCACGCACCACCACGGTGGAGCCCGGCAGGATCGGCAGGTCGGCCATGATTTGAGCGAGGCGTAGGGCCATTATCGGGTGACGCGGGAAGTAGCTGGCCATGGCCGATCAAACCAGCAGCAGCCAGAGCGCCACTCCTGCCCCCGACGATCTACTTGTGGTCGGCAAAGTGGTGTCAGCCCAAGGGCTCCAGGGCGAGCTGAGGGTGCTGCCCATGAGCGATTTCCCGGAGCGGTTCACCCGGGCAGGCCGGCGCTGGTTGCAGCGGCGGGAAGAGGCGCCGCGGCAAGTGGAGCTGCTGAGCGGCAGGCAACTGCCAGGCAAGGAACTGTTTGTGGTGCGACTCGCCGCCATCGACAGCCGGGAAGCGGCCGAAGCCCTGGTGGGTGACCAGTTGCTGGTGCCCCTAGCCGACCGCCCCAAGCTGGCCAAAGGTGAATTTCACCTGCTCGACCTGGTGGGCACCGAAGTGCGGCTGCTGGAGGATCAACGGCCCATTGGCAAGGTTCGCGACCTGATCCACGCTGGCAACGACCTGCTGGAGGTAGAGCAGGAAACCCCCGATGGCCCGCGGCGACTGCTGATCCCCTTCGTGACTGCGATCGTGCCAGAAGTCCATCTCGAGGAAGGCTGGATCGGCATCACCCCGCCCCCCGGGCTGCTGGAGCTTTAGGCGACTCTTAGAAGGCAGCCGTTTGCTGGTTAGCCAAAGGTGACCTTGAATGGGTTCAACCCAGTCCGGTCCATGGCAAATAGCCCTAGCTCCCCAAGCGGTGCACTTGTGCCGGTTATCCTGTGCGGCGGCACGGGCACGCGGCTGTGGCCGCTGTCGAGAGCTAGTTACCCCAAGCAGTATTGGCCCCTGGCAGGCACGGGAGAAGACACCCTGCTGCAGCAGACCCAGCAGCGCCTGGCGGGTTTGCCGGGTTTAGGGGCACCCCTGCTGATCTGCAATGAAGACCACCGCTTCATCGTGGCCGAGCAATTGCGCCAGATCGGCGTGGAGCCCCAAGCGATCCTGCTGGAGCCGGTCGGCCGCAATACCGCTCCGGCGGTGACGGTGGCAGCGCTGCAGGCCACCGCCCATGGGGAAGATCCCCTGCTGTTGGTGCTGGCGGCAGACCACGTGATCCGTGATGCCGCAACCTTCCGCGCCGCGGTGGCCGCGGGGGTGCCAGCAGCTGAAGCCGGCCAGCTGGTGACGTTTGGAATCGTGCCCACGGCGCCAGAAACCGGCTACGGCTACATCGAAGCCGCCCAGTCGCTGCTCGGTGCCAACGAACCGTTACCAATCGCCCGGTTTGTGGAGAAGCCGGATCGGGCCACCGCGGAGCAATTTCTTGCCACGGGGCGCTTCACCTGGAACAGCGGCATGTTCCTGTTCAAGGCCAGCGCGATCCTGGCCGAATTGGAGCGGCTGGCGCCTGAGGTTGTGAGCGCCTGCCGCTCCGCGCTAGAGCACGACAGCGCAGATCTCGACTTTCTGCGGCTGGAGCGGGAGGCCTTTGCCAGCTGCCCCAGTGTGGCGCTGGATGTGGCGGTGATGGAGCGCACCGACCGCGGCGCCGTGTTGCCCCTGGAGGCGGGTTGGAGTGATGTGGGCAGCTGGAGCGCCCTGTGGGAAACCGCCGATCAAGACAGCGACGGCAACGTGCTTCGGGGCCGGGTGATCAGCGAGGGAAGCAGCAATTGCTATCTACGCAGCGAGCATCGGCTGGTGGTGGGACTCGGTGTAGAGGATCTGGTGGTGGTGGAAACCGATGACGTCGTGCTGGTAGCCCACCGCGACCGAGCCCAGGAGGTCAAAGCAATAGTGGGACGGCTGGAGAGGGAAGGGGCACCAGAGAGCAAGGCCCACCGCAAGATCTACCGCCCCTGGGGCTCCTACGACGGCGTCACCGAGGGTGAACGCTGGCAGGTGAAGCGGATCGTGGTCAACCCCGGTGCCAGCCTGTCGCTGCAGATGCACCACCATCGCGCCGAGCACTGGATCGTGGTGCAGGGAACGGCGGTGGTGGAAAAAGATGGAAACTCGGAGCTAGTAGGTGAAAACCAGAGCACCTACATCCCCCTGGGTTGCCGCCACCGCCTCTCAAACCCGGGCAAGATCCCGGTGGAGATGATCGAGGTGCAGAGCGGCCCCTACCTAGGCGAGGACGACATAGTCCGCTTTGAAGATCGCTACGGACGCAGCGACGCCAGCCCAGCTCCAACCCTCACTCCGACCCTCACTCCACAGTGACGCTCTTGGCCAAGTTGCGGGGTTGGTCCACATCCAGGCCCCGGTGGGCGGCAATGTGATAACTGAGCAACTGCATGGGAATCACAGTTAGCAGCGGGCTGAGTAGCTCGTCTACCGCCGGCACCGGCAGCAAGACATCAAACAACTCAGCGTCTGGGCATTCGGGTGCCACACCGATCAGCTGGGCATCGCGGGCCTTGGCCTCCTGGGCATTGCTGAGCACCTTGTCGAACACCGCACCAGGCATGGCGATTGACACCACTGGCACCTTGGCATCAAGCAGGGCGATCGGCCCATGCTTCATCTCGCCGGCCGGATAGCCCTCGGCGTGGATGTAGCTGATCTCCTTGAGCTTGAGCGCCCCCTCCAAGGCAATCGGGTAGTTGATGCCACGGCCTAGGAAGATCACATCCTGAGTGCCCTCAAAGCGGTGGGCCAGGGAAGCGCAGCGCTGGTCGTGGTCTGCCACCAGGGCCTCCAGCTGCTGGGGCAACTGGCGCAACTGGGCCACCAGCGCCTTGAGCTCCTCGCAGCTGCGGCCCGAGCTAACGCCACCCTGCCGCTGGCCCACTCGCCGCTCCGCAAATGCCAGGGACAACCCGTAGAAAGCCAGCAGCTGGCCAAGGAAGGTCTTGGTCGCCGCAACCCCCACCTCAATGCCGGCGCCAATGTCAAGGATGTGGTCCACCATCCGGGCCAGGGAGCTTTCTGCCCGGTTGGTGATGCCCAGCAGCCGCGGCCGATAGGCCGGATCGGCCACCAGCCGGCGACGCTCCTGCTCCATTGCAAGGGCCGCCAGGGTGTCGGCGGTTTCCCCCGACTGGGTCACGCCGATCGTGAGCGTGTGGGGGCTCAGCGGCGGCGGCGCATAACGAAATTCACTGGCATAAAAAACGCTTGTGGGGATACCAGCCAGCTGCTCCAGCAGATAGGCGCCCACCTGGGCGGCGTGGCGGCTGGTGCCGCAGGCCAGGATCTGGATCCGCTCCACACCCTCAAACACCTCAGCCGCCAGAGGTAGTGCCACCAATGGAGTCGCTTCCCCTGCCACTACCTCTGGCAGGTGCCGAGCCACCCAAAGGGCGGCCGTTTCAGGCTGCTCGTGGATCTCCTTGAGCATGAAATGGCGGAAGCTGCGCTTATCCGCCACGTGCTCGGTGCCGCTAAGCAGGCTGGGGCTGCGCTGAACCCGCTGGCCCGCAGCGTCATAAAGCTCGATGCCCAGCGGGGTGAGCAGGGCCACCTCGCCGTCTTCCATCGGCAAAATCGTGCGGGTGAAGCCCGCCAGGGCCGGGGTGTCGCTGGCGCAAAGAAACTCCCCCTCCCCCAGGCCGATCAGCAGGGGCGCAGCCTTACGGGCCACCACTAGGGCGCCAGGGGCCTCTGCCCACACCACCGCCAGGGCATAGGCCCCCTGCAGCAACGGCAACACCGACTGCAAAGCAGCCAGTAGCAGCGCCGCTGAAGCCTGCTCACCTGCCGCCCGGCGGCGCTCCAGCTCCCGAGCCAGCAGGTGGGGAATTACCTCCGTATCGGTCTCGGAGCGGAACAGCACCCCTTGCGACTGCAGCTCCTCCCTCAAGCCGCGGTAGTTCTCGATGATGCCGTTTTGCACCACCGCCAAACGACCAGAGCCATCTAGGTGGGGGTGGGCGTTGCGCTCCTCCGGCTTGCCGTGGGTAGCCCAGCGGGTATGGCCAATGCCGCACTGGCCCGGAGCTCCCTGGGCTTCAAAGCGGGTCGTGAGATTTACAAGTTTGCCCTCCGCCTTGAGGCAATGGAGCCCCGCCCCGTCAACCGTGGCAATACCGGCGGAGTCGTAGCCGCGATATTCCAGCTGGCGCAGCCCCTCCAGCAGTTGGGGAGCCGCCTCCCGCGATCCAATCAGGGCAACGATGCCGCACATAGGCCTGGGCCAGCGAGGAGCGCAACAAAAAAGCCCGGCGAAGGGCCGGGCTTGAGCTTATTGGCAATAGCGCCAATGATCTTCAGTAGGACAAGCCCATCGAGCGACTGGTTTCATCGCCCAAGTAAACGCGAATGCTGAGGAAGTCGGTGGGGCAAGCGGTTTCACAGCGCTTACAACCGACGCAATCTTCAGTGCGGGGAGAGGATGCAATCTGGCCGGCTTTGCAGCCATCCCAGGGCACCATCTCGAGCACGTCGAGTGGGCAGGCGCGCACACATTGGGTGCAACCGATGCAGGTGTCGTAAATCTTGACGGCGTGGGACATGGGCCTGAGCCGGGAACAAACGGCGTGGAGCCCAACGTACCCACAGGCTCCGGACCCGCAGCAACGAAGCCCGCAGCCCGTCACCCTTGTTCATACGCCGGGGGGAGCCCAGCGGGGTGACCCGTAGAGTGACGCGACTCTCAAAGCGGTCATGTCCCAGGAAGCGATCTACGAGAAAGTGCGCTCGATCGTTGCCGAGCAGCTCAGCGTTGACGCTGGCGAAGTGAAGCCCGAATCAAACTTTCAGAATGATCTGCGTGCCGATTCCCTCGACACCGTCGAGCTGGTAATGGCTCTGGAAGAAGCCTTTGACATCGAAATCCCTGACGAAGCTGCCGAAGGCATTACCACCGTTGGCGATGCCGTCAAGTTCATCCAGGACAAGCAGGCCTGAGCCACCCCATGGTGCAGGGTCTCCAGCGCGTCGTCGTCACCGGTCTCGGCGCGATCACACCGATCGGTAACGACGTCTCCAGCTACTGGGAAGGTCTGAGCACGGCGCGCAACGGCGTGGCGGGTATCACTCTTTTTGATGCCAGTCGGCATGCCTGTCGCTTCGCAGCTGAAGTAAAAGATTTTGATCCCTCCGGCTGGCTAGAGCCGAAGGAATCCAAGCGCTGGGATCGCTTTTGCCAGTTTGGGGTAATCGCCGCCAAGCAAGCCGTCGCCCATGCGGGCCTCACCATTGATGAGTCCAACCAACACCGGGTGGGCACAGCCATTGGCTCCGGCGTTGGCGGCCTGCTGATGATGGAAACCCAGGCCCACGTGCTCAAAGATCGGGGCCCCGATCGGGTGAGTCCGTTTTGCGTGCCGATGATGATCCCCAATATGGCGACTGGCCTGACGGCCATTGCCCTTGGCGCCAAGGGACCCAGCAGCGCGGTGGCCACCGCCTGCGCCGCAGGCTCCAATGCCATAGGTGATGCCTACCGGCTGATCCAGCTGGGCCTGGCTGACGTGATGGTCGCTGGTGGCGCTGAATCGGCCATTACCCCTTTGGGGGTGGCGGGATTTGCCAGTGCTAAGGCCCTGTCCTTCCGCAACGACGATCCCACCACAGCCAGTCGCCCCTTCGACGCCGAGCGCAACGGCTTCGTGATCGGCGAAGGCGCCGGGGTGATTGTGCTCGAGAGCTTGGAGCACGCCCAGGCTCGCGGTGCCCAGATCCTGGCGGAGGTGGTGGGCTACGGCATGACCTGCGACGCCCACCACATCACCTCACCTACCCCGGGGGGGGGCGGCGGTGCTGAAGCCATGCGTCTTGCCCTCAAGGATGCCCGGCTTGAGCCAGAAGCCGTCGACTACGTCAATGCCCACGGCACCAGCACCCAGGCCAACGACAGCAACGAAACCTCCGCCATCAAGAGTGCCCTCGGGGATTGGGCTTACCAGATACCCGTGAGCTCCACGAAATCGATGACCGGCCACCTCCTTGGAGGCAGCGGCGGCATTGAGGCGGTCGCTGCGGTGCTGGCTATTGAACACAACCTGGTGCCACCTACCATCAATTACCAAAATCCGGATCCGGCCTGCGATCTGGATGTGGTTCCCAACCAGGCCAGGGAACACACCCTCAACGTGGTGCTCTCCAATTCCTTCGGTTTTGGCGGTCATAACGTCTGCCTGGCGTTCCGCCGCATGGCGTGAGCCTCCTCCTCCCACTCCCCCACCTGCCTTAGCCATGGTCGCCGCTCCCTCCACATCCGTTGAATCGCTCTGCGTCAACAGCATCCGCTTCTTGGCGATCGACGCGATTAACAAGAGTAATTCGGGCCACCCTGGCCTACCCATGGGCTGCGCCCCCATGGCCTTCGCCCTGTGGGACAAGGTTCTTAAGCACAACCCCAAGAACCCCAAGTGGTTCAACCGGGACCGCTTCGTGCTCTCTGCTGGCCACGGCTGCATGTTGCTTTACGCGCTGCTGCACCTCACCGGCTACGACTCGGTGACCATCGAAGACATCAAGCAATTCCGCCAGTGGGGTAGCCGCACCCCTGGTCACCCTGAAACCTTCGAAACCCCCGGCGTTGAGGTCACCACTGGACCCCTGGGCCAGGGCATCTCCAACGCCGTGGGACTGGCTATCGCCGAAGCGCACCTGGCTGCCAAGTTCAACAAGCCCGGTTGCGACCTGGTTGATCACTACACCTACGTGATCATGGGCGACGGCTGCAACCAGGAAGGCGTGAGCGGTGAAGCCGCCTCCCTGGCCGGCCACCTGGGCTTGGGCAAGCTGATTGCCCTCTACGACGACAACCACATCACCATCGACGGCAACACCTCGGTCTCCTTCACCGAGGACGTGCTGAAGCGCTACGAGGCCTATGGCTGGCACACCATCCACGTCAAGGATGGCAACACCGATGTGGCCGCCATTGCCCAAGCAATCGAGGCAGCCAAGGCCGTCACCGACAAGCCCAGCTTGATCAAGGTGACCACCACGATCGGCTACGGCTCGCCAAACAAGGCCAATACCGCTGGAGTTCACGGCGCAGCCCTAGGCGCCGACGAGGCAGAGCTCACCCGCAAAGCCCTCGACTGGAGCTACGGCGAATTTGAGGTTCCCCAGGATGCCTACGACCACTGGCGCCAAGCGATCAGCCGCGGTGAAGCACTTGAAGCCACCTGGAACGCCAGCCTGGCCACTTATCGCAGCCAGTACCCCGCTGAAGCGGCTGAATTCGAGCGCCAGCTTCGCGGCGAGCTGCCCCAGGGTTGGGACGCTTCCCTGCCGAGCTTCAGCCCAGAAGACAAGGGTTTGGCCACCCGCATGCACTCCTACAACGCCCTTAACGCCTTCGGCCCCAACCTGCCCGAGCTAATCGGCGGCTCGGCCGACCTCACCCACTCCAACCTCACCGATATCAAAGGCGAGGCGAGCTTCCAGAAGGGTGCCGAAGCCAACCGCTACCTGCACTTCGGCGTGCGCGAGCACGCCATGGCAGCGATCATGAATGGCATCGCTTACCACGGCAGCGGCCTGATCCCCTACGGCGGCACCTTCCTGGTGTTTGCCGGCTACATGATCGGCGCCATGCGCCTTTCGGCCTTGAGCGAGCTGGGCGTGATCTACGTGCTCACCCACGACTCGATCGGTCTGGGCGAAGACGGCCCCACCCACCAGCCGGTGGAAACCCTCGCCAACCTGCGCGCCATCCCCAACCTGCTGGTGATGCGCCCCGGCGATGGCAACGAGACCATGGGTGCTTATCAAGTGGCTGTCACCAACCGCAAGCGCCCCACGGTTCTGGCCCTCAGCCGCCAAGCCATGGCCAACCAGCCCGGTTCGGCTGCAGCCCATGTGGCCAAAGGTGGCTACATCCTGGAAGACAGCAACGGCAGCCCCGAGCTGATCCTGATCGGCACCGGCACCGAGCTGGAGCTCTGCACCAAGGCCGCCGCCCAGCTGCGCGCCGAAGGCAAGAACGTGCGCGTGGTTTCGATGCCCTGCATCGAGCTGTTCGAAGAGCAGGATGCCGCCTACCGCGAAAGCGTGCTGCCCGCCGCCGTGCGCAAGCGCGTTGTGGTGGAAGCCTCCAGCTCCTTCGGCTGGCACAAATACACCGGCTTCGATGGCGCCTGCATCTCTATCGACCGCTTCGGCGCTTCGGCACCTGGCCCGGTCTGCCTTGAGAAGTTTGGCTTCACCGTCGACAACGTGGTGGCAACTGCCAAAGCGCTGGGCTGATTCAACAGAGACTGAAAAGCCCCGCCTAACGGCGGGGCTTTTTTTATGTCAACTCACGGAACCGTGAACCCCAAGCAGGGTGATCTCACACCACTACCGCAGCCCCAGCCTCAACTCCTGCTTTCTGCTCCGCCAGCACCTGCTCCAGCCCAGCAAGATCCTCATCGGTGATCTTGGTTTGCATTGGGCAGTGCTTGGGGCCGCACATCGAGCAAAACTCGGCCTGCTTGTAGATATCGGCTGGCAGGGTTTCGTCGTGATACTCGCGAGCCCGCTCTGGATCAAGCGAAAGATCGAACTGCTTATTCCAATCGAAGGCGTAGCGGGCGCGGCTGAGTTCATCGTCGCGATCGCGGGCACCGGGGCGGTGACGGGCGATGTCGGCGGCGTGGGCAGCGATCTTGTAAGCAATCAGGCCTTCACGCACATCCTCGGCGTTAGGCAGGCCCAGGTGCTCCTTCGGCGTCACATAGCAGAGCATGGCCGTGCCATACCAACCAGCCATCGCCGCGCCAATGGCGCTGGTGATGTGGTCGTAGCCGGGGGCGATGTCGGTGACCAAGGGGCCCAGCACGTAGAAAGGCGCCTCACTGCACTCCTCCATCTGCTTTTTGACGTTGAATTCAATCTGATCCATCGGCACATGGCCCGGACCCTCCACCATCACCTGGATGTCGTGCTCCCAGGCGCGGCGGGTGAGCTGGCCAAGGGTTTTCAGCTCCGCCAGCTGGGCGGCATCGGAAGCGTCGTGCTGGCAACCAGGCCGCAACGAATCGCCCAAGGAGAAGCTGCAGTCGTAGCGCTTGAAGATTTCGATGATGTCATCGAAATGGGTGAACAGCGGATTCTGCTTGTGGTGATAAAGCATCCACTGGGCCAAGATCCCGCCACCGCGGCTCACAATGCCGGTGAGGCGACCCTTCACTAGCGGCAGGTGCTCAATCAGCAGGCCGGCATGAATCGTTTGGTAGTCAACGCCCTGCTGGCAGTGCTTCTCGATGATGTGCAGGAAGTCGTCGGCGTCGAGCTTCTCGATGGAGCCGTGCACGCTCTCGAGCGCCTGATATACGGGCACCGTGCCGATCGGCACCGGCGAGGCATTGATGATCGCCGTGCGCACCTCATCGAGATTGACGCCGCCGGTGGAGAGATCCATCACCGTGTCGGCGCCGTACTTCACCGCTAGGCGCAGCTTGGCCACCTCCTCATCGAGATCGGAAGCATTGGGGGAGGCGCCGATATTGGCGTTCACCTTGCAGCGGCTGGCGATCCCGATCGCCATCGGCTCCAAATTGGGGTGATTGATGTTGGCCGGGATGATCATGCGTCCCCGAGCCACCTCCTCCATCACCAACGATTCGGGCAGGTTTTCGCGCTTGGCCACATAGGCCATCTCTTCAGTCACTACGCCCTGGCGGGCGTAATACATCTGGGAATAGTTCGCGGTACCGCGACGCTTCTCAATCCAGGCGCTACGCATTTGAGGCTGCAGATAGGGCGGGGCGCAGCCTGAGAGTGGTTTCACAATCCAATTCCACTTCCCTGCGCCGGCATGACCCGGATCAGGTTCGGAGGGTGTGATCTCAGCCCGAAGCTGCACAACTGATTAAGGCTGGCAGCGGGGCACCCCTAGTGACCTATCCAACCTAGCTCTGCAGACCATTGAGCGCCGCGGCCACCACCCGGTGGTCGGGGTCGGCCTGAAGCTGCTGCAACAGGGCCCGGGCTTCGGCAGCGCCCTGCTCCCGCACCAGGCGAGCCAGGATCTCGGCGCCGCCCACCCGCACCGTGCCATCGGCGTCTGTAATCGCCATCGAAGCCAGCTCCAGCAACCAAGCCGGATCAATGGCTGGCTGCTCAGCAAGAGCCGAAAGGATGCTGCAGCGCACCAGCCACTGCTGATCGGCTGCAAACCCATCACGCAGCAGGGGCCAGGCCCGCTCAAGGGAATGGCTCACCAGGGAGTTAGCCGCTTCCGCCCGCACATTGGCGTCCTCATCGCCCTGCATCGCGGCCACCAGCGCCTGCCAGCCGGCCTCGTTTTGCTTCACCCCAAGGCCGGCGCAGCTGAGCGAGCGCACCATGAACATGCTCTGCTCCAGCCCGAGCAGCAGTAATGGCACGGCCTGCTCCACCGCCACCTCCCGCAAACCCACTAGGGCGGGCATGGCCCGGCTGGGGTCTCCGCAAAGGATGGCCTCACGTAGGGCCGCAAGATCGGGGGAGGGATTGGTCATACATCCCCATCGTGGCGCAGGGCCGCCAGCAGCTCACGCCGTCGCCGCCGCCGCCCCACCGCACTGGTAACAAGCAGGCCGGTGCCGATCAGTAGGGCCGGCAGGGCTGGGATCCGATCGACGCCGCGGCGCTGCAGCAGCACAAGCAATGCCAGCAGGATCAAAAGGGGCGAGGAGAGGGCCAGCAACCCCCGCAGCCAGGGCCTTTGCCTCACGGGCGCCGCTCCATCCAGCGCAACAGGCTCAAGGTGAGCACGCCAATGCCCACCGGCAGGGCCGCTTCGTCCGGAGCGAAGCTGTTGCTGTGCAACGGCATGCAGCCCTGAGGCCCCGCCACCCCCAAGCGAAACATGGTGCCGCGGGTGCCATCGAGCAGTTCGGCGAAATCCTCTGCTCCCAAAGACGGCTGCTCGAGCCACTGCACCTGAGGGCGGCCGAGCAACTCCACCCCAGCCTCAGCCACCAGCTCGGTGAGGGCAGGGTCGTTGTGCACAGGCGGTGAAATCAGCCGATAGCGCACTCGGGCCTCGCCGCCGTGGCCGCGGCAGAGGGCCTGCACCGTGTCTTCGATCCAGCCTGGCAGCTGGGCGTGCACTTCGGTGTCGAGACAGCGCACCGTGCCGAGCAGGCGCACATGGTCGGCGATCACGTTGAAGGCCTTACCGCCCTCGATCCGCCCGAAACTCACCACCACCGGATGCAGGGCATCAAGGCGGCGGCTGATCGCCTCCTGCAAACCACTCACCACCCGCGCCGCAATCCAAATGGCGTCGGTGCTCTGGTGGGGCCGGGCGCCGTGGCCGCCCTCGCCCAGCACCTCCACCTCCAGCTCACCGGCCGCCGCCGTAAGGCTGCCGCTGCGCACGCCGATCGTGCCCGCCGCCAGGCTGGGAAACACGTGCACACCAAACAGGGCTGCCACGCCGTCCATGGCGCCATCGGCCTTCATCCAGGCCGCCCCCTGGGCCGTTTCCTCAGCGGGCTGAAACAACAGCCGCACCCTGGCCGTGAGCAGCTCGGGGTGGCGCTCGGCAAGCTCCGCCAGCAGGTAGGCCACCCCCAGCCCCACGGCGGTGTGCAGGTCGTGGCCGCAGGCGTGCATCAGGCCCTGCTGGGTGGAGGCGTAGTCGAGGCCGGTGCGCTCCTCCACCGGCAGGGCGTCCATATCCACCCGCAGGGCCACCAGGGGCGCGGGCAAGCCATCAAGCCCCTGCTCTGGCCCCAACTCCGCCAGCACACCGGTGCGGCCGACACCCTCGCACACCTGCCAACCCCAGCGCCGCAGCTCACCTGCGACCAGGGCAGCTGTCTGCTGCTCATGGCCACTGAGCTCGGGATGGCGATGGATATGACGCCGCAACTGGATCAGCTCCGGCAGCACCGCGGCCAGGGTCTGCTCAAGCCCCAAGGCCTGCCAACTCAAGCTGCAGGGTGTTGCCGTCATTCGAGGGCCATCGTTCAAGGGGCCAAAGCGAGGAATTGCGACAGGGCTTGCACCGGCTCGGGGGGCCAACGCCGCGTCGCAAGCAACCATTCTCGCTGCCGGTAGCGGGGATCGAGGCCAGAGGCCGCGGCCCAGTTGCTTTCAGCCTCACCGCGAGCCCCCTTCTGCCAGAGCAGCGCCGTGAGACCAGCTCGAGCATCGGCAAACAGGGGATAGCGGCGGATCAGGTTGCGCAGCTCCCGCTCGGCCTCGGCTCGGTCGCCCAACTGGAAGGCCGCCAGGGCGGCGCTGGAGCGGGCCATGGCAAAGCCTGGCCTAGCCAGGGAAGCGGCTTCAAAGCAACGGCGCGCTTCCTGCCAGTCACCCAGGGAGCCCTGCACGTTGCCGAGGTTGTAAAGGGCTGAGGCGCGCGGTTCACCCTCGTCGCTGGGAGCGCGCTCAAGGATCCAGCGATAGTCGGCTTCGGCGGCAGCCCAATGGCCCAGGGCCTCCTCGGCTGTGCCGCGATTGAGGTGGGGATCGGGGCTCTCGCCGTCGAGCTGCATCGCCTTGGTCTGGTCAGCGATGGCAGCGCGGGGATCGCCCAGGGCCAGCAGCACATTGCCGCGATTACTCCAGGCCGCCGCATCGCCAGGGGCCACCTCCAGCACCTGGTTCCAGAGGGGCAAAGCCTCATCAAAGCGCCCCTGCCGGCTGGCGCTGAGGGCCTGATCAAACAGCTGGGGCAGCAGCAGCTGCAGGCCCAGCAGCAAGGAAAACAACGTAGGAATCATGGTTGGCTGCTGGTCATGCGGCCGCATTAGCCGGCCAGCCCAGGTGGTTGCGACCCGCCGGGGTAACCAGCCGGCCCCGGGGGGTGCGCTGCAGAAAACCCAGTTGCAACAGGTAGGGCTCCACCACCGCTTCGAGGGTGGCGGAATCTTCACCGAGCCCGGCGGCCAGGGTATCGAGGCCCACGGGGCCGCCGCCGTAGCCCTCGAGCATCAAGGTGAGCAAACGCCGGTCACTGGCATCGAGGCCGCGGTCGTCAACGCGATGCAGGCTTAGGGCCTCCGCAACCAGGGGCGCGCCGATGCGGCCATGGCCCCGCACCGACGCCACATCGCGCACCCGACGCAGCAGGCGATTGGCAATGCGGGGGGTGCCCCGACAGCGGCGGGCAACTTCCAGGGCCGCCCCACCCTCCAGTTTGATCTGGAGCAGGCCAGCCGCCCGCTCCACAATTTGCTGAAGCTCTTCGAGTCCGTAAAACTCAAGCCGCTGGATCAGGCCGAAGCGATCCCGCAGCGGTGAACTCAGCGATCCCGCCCGGGTGGTGGCGCCAACAAGCGTGAAAGGGGGCAGATCCAGGCTGCGGGTGCGGGCCGTCGTGCCCTTACCCACGGTGAGATCGAGGCGGTAATCCTCCATCGCTGGATAAAGAATTTCCTCAGCCACCCGGTTGAGCCGATGAATCTCGTCGATGAACAGCAGCTCATGGGGCTGCAGGTTGACCAGCAGGCCAACGATGTCGCGAGGGCGCTCAAGAGCCGGGGCGCTGGTGATGCGGCAGCGCACGCCCAACTCCTCAGCCAGCACCAAAGCCATGGTGGTTTTGCCCAGGCCCGGTGGGCCGTAGAGCAGCACGTGGTCGAGGGCCTCTTGGCGGGCGCGGGTGGCCTCCACCGCGATGGCCAGCACTTGCTTGAGCTCGCTCTGGCCGATGTAATCGGCAAGGCGCTTGGGACGGAGACTGTCCTCCCGATGCAGGCCACTGGCTGCGGCGGGGACCTCCTCGAGCACGGGAGCGGGGTCCACAAGGCGCGCTGGTGGCTCGTCGCGGCTGGGGCGGCCGCGGGGCGCCGAAGATCCCGAGGAGACGATGGCCATGCAGCGAGGGTACCGGGGGCTCCCTAGGGTCGGGAGATCAAGTGGACGGTTGCGGAGCAGCGATGGCCAAGGGCGGGGGCAAGAAGAGCGCTAAGGCCCAGCGCGATGCCGCCAACAAGCTGCTGGCCGACAACCGCTTTGCCCGGCATCAATACGAAATTCTGGAAACCCTGGAGTGTGGCCTGGAGCTATTTGGCACCGAGGTGAAGTCGATCCGTGCCGGGCAATCAAACCTGCGCGATGGCTTCTGCCTGATTCGCAAGGGAGAACTGCAGCTGCACAACGTGCACATTTCGCCCCACAGCCATGCCAGCGCATTTTTTAACCACGAGCCGTTGCGGGTGCGCAAATTGCTGGCCCACCGCCGCGAAATTGACAAATTGCGGATTGGCCTAGATCAAAAAGGCCTCACCTTGATCCCCCTGAACCTGCATCTCAAGGGCTCCTGGATCAAGTTGACAATCGGCCTGGCCAAGGGCCGCAAGCTGCACGACAAGCGTCACGAAGAGCGGCGCAAGCAGGACATCAAGGACGCCAAAGCTGCGATCGCCAGACTCTGAATTGGGGGCCGGAGCGCCCCACCTAGCCGCGCATATGCCTCCCGGATTCCGTACAACTTGTACAGAACCCGGGAGACGCCCAACACCGCACCCCCCTGAATGGAGTCAGTTGACTAGCGGCGGCACGGGCGGTGGTGGCGCGGAGGCGGGCTGTTCGGGCACGGCCGGAGCCTGGGGAGGCTCTGGCTGGGCCGCCGGCGCCTGCGGTGAGGGTTCGGGGACGACCACCGGCGGCGTCTCGACAGGGGGCGGATCGGCCCGCAACGACAGGGTGATCAGAGCCGGCGCCACGCCCTCGTTGGTCACCAGCAACTGCACTGGGGAGTTCTTCTGCACCCCCAAACTGACCACCCGCAGGGGCCCCTTGGCTTCCAGCAGCTCGCCATCGGCACCAAACACACTCATCTGCATCAAGGGCGAGCCGTTCACGCCCAGCACCAGGCGATAGCCCGGCGGCAACCGCACCGGGAACAGCCGGGCACCACCAGCCTCCACCTGGGCTGAAATCACCTGGGTTGCCTGGGCTTGGGCCTGAATCGCCTCGATCTGCACGTTGGCCAGGCCCTGCTCCGCCGCGGCAAACCACAGCTGGCGAAATGGCTCGGCAGGGATGTCAGCGCCGGGGCGGCCGGGCAGCAGGCTCTGGGCACTGCCCGACACCAGCTGGCGCAACACCGCCGAGCTGAGTCCCTGGCTAACCAGGGCCTGCTGACGCCTCTCCCAGTCACCGTTTGTGTAGGAACCCAAGCGGCGCCGAATCTCGAGGGGTAGCTGCTCCACCCGAGCCAGCCACTCCTCTGCAAGCTCATTCCAAACCTTGCGCAGAGGGGAGTCGTCGAGGGAATCGCTGGGCAGGCGGCCGCCCCGCTCTGGAAACTGGGCCAGCAGGCTGGCATCCACCAACTTCAAGAACCAGCCCCGATCCACCTGCATAGCCCTCAGCCGGTTAAGCAGCTGCTGGCGCTGATCCACCTCCGCCGGCGGCAGGCTGTTGGGCAACTGCAGGGCCGCATCGGGAATGGGCATGGTCAAGCGACCGCGGCTCAGCCACCACCAGCCCAGGGCAGTGCCCACGACCGCCGACAGCACCAGGGCAATCACCACCGGCCAGACGCCGCCTTCAGCGACCTCCTCGCGCTCCTCCAAGCGGCTACGCAACGAGGGCGAAGGCGGCTGGGGCGGCTCCAGTGCGGGTTCAGCAGGAGCTTCAGGTGCTGCGGGTGCTGGTGCTGGAGGTGCAGGTGATGGTGCGGGAGGTGGTGGGGGCACCAGGGCGACGGTGCGATCGGCGCGGGGCACCGGACCGGTGCTCTCTGGCATGGGTATGGCCTGAAAGGCGGCCAGGGCCTGGGAGGCGGAAGCGAAGCGCTCGCCGGGCTGGCGCTCCAGCAGGCGCTTGATTTGGGCCTGCAAGGCCGGTTCAGCCGTGAGGGCCGCCGGCCAGCGCCAGTCCATGGTGACCGAATCCAGTAGCCGGGCGGGCTCCTCGCCGCTGAGCAGCACCAGGGCCACCACCCCAAGGGCGTGCAGGTCCATCCAGGGCTCCGGCGGGGAGGGCTCGGGGTCTGCGACTCGAACCCGCTCGGGTGGGGCGTAGCCCGGGGTGGCGACGGCCGTGCCTGCCACCAGGCCGAAATCAAGCAACACCGGCAGCCCGTCGGTGTCGCGGCGCAACAGGTTGGCGGGGCTGAGGTCGCCGTGCACCAGCTCCTGGCTGTGCAACACGGCCAGCACCGGCAGCAGCTGGCGCAGCAGCAACAGCACCTCGCCGGCACCGAAGACCAACTGGCGCTCGGCACGGGCCTGCAGCAGCAGTTGGTAGGTACGGCCGGCCTGCCATTCGCGCACCAGCCACAAACCCTCCTGGGCCTGGATGGCCGCCCCGAGCCGGGGCACCTGGGGATGGAGCAGCCCCTGCAGCTGGCCCCAGAGCTGGCGCGCCCGAGCCGGGTCGATAGCTGGGCCCAGCAGCCGCAAGGCCATCGGCGCCTCGGCGGCTAGCTGATCGCTAGCGCGCCAGAGTTCCCCCTGGGGAGCCTCTGCCGGCGGGGCGGAGCTGAGGCGTTGCTCGAGCCGGTAGCGCTCGCCGATCAACTGACCCACCTGCACCGCCATCAGCCCACCTCCAGCGAGGGCCGCAGGGGTTGGTGTAACCCCTTGCCCGCCAGCCAATCGGCTTCATAGAGCCGAGATCGGTAGCGATCGCCGCTATCGCACAACACGGTCACGATCGTGTGACCAGGACCAAGCCGCCGGGCCGTTTCCACCGCCGCGGCCACATTGATGCCCACCGAGCCGCCCAAAAAGAGGCCCTCCTGCCACAGCAGCTGATAGATCGTCTCGAGCGCGGTCTGGTCGTCGATGCGCACGGCATCATCGATGGGAGCACCCTCCAGGTTGGCGGTAACGCGGCTGTTGCCAATCCCCTCGGTAATCGAACTTCCCTCACTGACCAGCTCACCCCGGCTGGCCCAGCTGTGTAGGGCACTGCCGTGGGGGTCGGCCAGCACGCAGCGCACGGCTGGGTTCTGCTGCTTCAAGTACAGGGCAACCCCGGCATAGGTGCCGCCGGTGCCAGTGGCCGCCACCCAGGCATCCACCGCCCCATCGGTTTGCTGCCAAATCTCCGGACCGGTGGAGTTGAAATGGGCGCGGCGGTTAGCCAGGTTGTCGAACTGGTTGGCCCACACGGCCCCTGGCGTTTCGGCGGCGATACGGCCCGAAAGCCGCACGTAGTTGTTGGGGTCGCGGTAAGGCACCGCCGGCACCGTGCGCACCTCGGCGCCGAGGCTGCGCAGCAGACCGATCTTCTCAGCCGACTGGGTGTCGGGAATCACGATCAGGGCCCGGTAGCCGCGGGCGTTGCAGAGGTGGGTGAGGCCAATGCCGGTGTTGCCAGCGGTGCCTTCCACCACCGTGCCTCCAGGCTGCAGCAGCCCCTGCTCCTCCGCCTCCAGCAGGATGCCCAGGGCGGCGCGATCCTTCACCGACCCCCCAGGATTCATGAACTCGGCCTTGCCGAGGATCTCGCAGCCCGTTTGCTCGCTCAGGGCATTGAGCCGGATCAGGGGCGTGTTGCCAACGGCGCCCACGAACCCTGAAGTGATGCCGGCCATATCCGCGTGCGATGCGTGGCGGGATCGTAGGCAAGGTCCCTAAGGTCGGGCCTGAATTAGCCCCAGATTGGCGGCAACGGCATGGGGCAGGAGCTGAAGGCGCGCTACGCGCAGGTGCGCCAACGCAGCCTTGAGCTTGTGGCTCCCCTGCAGCCCGAAGACGTGTGCCTGCAGGGCATGGCCGATGCCAGCCCGCCCAAGTGGCACCTGGGCCACACCACCTGGTTTTTTGAGCAGTTTGTGCTGCGTAGCCCAGTGTCGCCAGAGGCCTGGGGCTTTCTTTTCAACAGCTATTACGACTCAGTAGGAGCCCGCCACCCCCGGCCCCAGCGCGGCCTGCTCAGCCGCCCGACCCTGGCCGAGGTGCTGGCCTGGCGGCAGCGGCTGGATGGGGCCCTGCTCAGCCTGCTGGAGCAGCTGGAGCCGGGCGATCCCCGGCTGGAGCTGGTGGAACTGGGGCTGCAGCACGAGCAGCAGCACCAGGAGCTGCTGCTGATGGACCTGCTGGATGGCTTCAGGCGCAACCCGCTCGAGCCGGCATATGGCCCAGAGCCGGAGGCTGCCTATCAGGCGAGCGTTGCCCAAGAGCCCACCTGGCTGCAGCACGAGGGGGGGCTGGTGGAGATCGGCCATCCAGGTGGCAGCTTTCATTTCGACAACGAGGCGCCCAGGCACCGCCAATGGCTCGAACCCTTTGCGCTTAGCTCCCGTTTGGTGAGCAACGGCGAATTTGCAGCCTTCATTGCCGATGGCGGCTACAAGAGGCCGGAGCTGTGGATGAGCGAGGGCTGGGCGGTGGTGCAGGCCCGGGTCTGGCGGGGACCGCGCTACTGGCGCGACGGCGACGAGGAGTTTTCACTGGCGGGGCGTCAGCCGCGGCGCCCCGAGTTGCCGGTGCGGCACCTGAGCTGGTTTGAAGCCGATGCCTACGCCCGCTGGGCGGGTGCCCGGCTGCCGGGCGAAGCCGAATGGGAGCTGCTGGCACCCCAACTTGACCAGGCCTTCGGGGTGCTCTGGCAGTGGAGCGCCAGCCCCTACCGGCCCTATCCGGGCTTCGCGCCAGCGGCCGGGGCGGTGGGGGAATACAACGGCAAGTTCATGAGTTCCCAGATGGTGCTGCGCGGCAGCTGCTTCCTCACCCCGCCTGGCCACGAACGGCTCACCTACCGCAACTTCTACCCACCGGCGAGCCGCTGGCTAGCCGGTGGTCTACGCCTAGCCCGCGATGGCGGCTGACATGCAACTGATCGACCTCCACCCCGAAACGGCCGACATGCGGCGGCTGGTGCGCGAGGGAATGGCCCAGCAACCGCGTCAGCTGCCGGCTTGGCTGCTATACGACGCCGAAGGCTCACGGCTGTTTGAGGCGATCTGCGAGCAGCCGGAATACGGGCTCACCCGCACCGAAACGGCCCTGCTGGAAGCGCGGGCGACTGAGCTGGCAGCAGCGCTGGGACCAGGGGTGCTGGTGGAGTTTGGCGCCGGCAATGCCCGCAAAGTGGGGCCCCTGCTCGAGGCGCTGCAGCCACCGGCCTATGTAGCCCTCGACATAAGCGCCGATCATCTTCAGCAGAGCTGCGTGGCCCTGCAGGCGCGCCACCCGGCAGTGCCCGTGCTCGGCATCTGCTGCGACTACAGCGCCCTGTGGCAGCTGCCCGAGCACCCCTCACTCAGCGGCCAGCGGCGCCTGGGTTTCTATCCCGGCAGCTCAATCGGTAACTTCAGCCCCGAGGAAGCGCAGGCGCTGCTGCAGCAGCTGGGCCAACTGCTGGGCCCCGGCGCCAGGCTGCTGATCGGCATCGACCAGCCCAAAGCCGTGGCACGGTTGGAGGCCGCCTACAACGATGCCGCCGGCGTGTCGGCGGCCTTTGCCCGCAACCTGCTGATACGGCTCAACCGCGACCTGGCGGGCAGCTTCAACCCCGACGCCTTCGCCTACTCCGCCCGGTGGCAACCCGAGCACAGCCGCATCGCCATGGCCCTGGTGAGCCGCGAAGCGCAAACCGTGCAGCTGGCGGGGGATGCCTGGAGCTTTGCGGTGGGCGAGCCGCTGATCACTGAGTACAGCGTCAAGTACGACCCGGTGGCCTTCCTCGCCCTCGCCGCCCGCGCCGGCTGGCGGGGCGCAGGCCGTTGGAGCGATCCAGCCGACGACCTTTCGCTGCACCTGCTAGTGACGGCAGACTCCTGACATCAGGCAGGAGATCCATGGGTCGCGAAGAGCAACGGGCCACCATGCGCCAGGTGCGCGAGGGTCTGATCGCCGAACTGGAGGAGCTGTATCGGGGCGCCTTTGATCGCATCGGCAGCCAGGACCTAGGCGAGGGGGCAATCGCCCGACTCACCCAGCTGCTGCTGCGCTCCCGCGAAGCGGCGATCACACCGCTCCAGCAAGAGATCGAGGCGCCGTTGATCACCACGCCCGCCGGGCAGCCCGCCCCGTGAGCTGGCTCGACGAGCTGGAGGCACAGCTGGATCAGCAACTTGCGGCCTTTCTCGCCGCCAACCCCAGCCAGGAAGCCCTGCTTGGCGAGCAGGAAGCGCGGGATCGCCAGGCCCGACTGGTGGGGCAGCGGCGCCAGTTGCAAAGGCAGGCGGAACAGGAGCGCCAGGCCCTGCTGCAATTGGCCGCTGAAATCCGCTGCTGGCAGGAACGGCTTGCCAAGGCCCGCGCCGCCGGCGCCACAGCCCTGGCCGAGCGAGCTGAAGCCCACCAACTGGGCCTGATGGAACAGGGCCGGCTGCGCTGGCAACGTCTCGGGGAACTGGGGGTGAGCTTCGCGGCCGTGGAGCGCGATCTGCGCGAACTGGAGAGCCGTCCCCGCCCGCCAAAGGCCTCCAGCCTGGAGCAGGACTGGGCCACCTTCGAGGCCGAACAGGCCCTGGAGGCGTTGCGCCGGCGCCAGGGCTGAAAACAAAAGCAGAGCTACGCCGGAGTCTCCTGTCGTGTCGCTCCACCGGTCGACGCGTTCCAAGCCCGAGCCCTGCTGTATTCCGTACAGGCTGTACAGAATCCTGGAGAGCCCACAATCACAGCCGCTGACGCCCAGCCCAACCACCTGCCGCCATGGGTTTTCTGTTGTCCAAACTGCTGCCGTTGCTGCTCTACCCGCTGGGTCTAGGGCTGCTGCTGCAACTCCTGGGCCTGGCTGCGGCGGCCAAAGGCAGTGAGCAAGGCAGTCGCCGGCGACGTCAG